>Ga0307378_10000498_pt1 | contig 69392 bp, 47 predicted proteins | sample UN1MG_FD_202238 | JGI IMG/M metagenome (GOLD analysis project Ga0307378, IMG submission 202238) | Soil microbial communities from Risofladan, Vaasa, Finland - UN-1 | ecosystem: Environmental > Terrestrial > Soil > Coastal area > Acid sulfate soil | place: Finland: Risofladan, Vaasa | collected... | reverse complement strand
ACGGGCCGGAGTTTATCGCAGGGGCTGTTAAGCAGTGGCTCGAGGATAAGAGCGTGGGGCCGTTGTACATCGAGCCCGGCTGTCCGTGGGAGAATGGTTATGCCGAGTCTTTTCACGGCAGGTTTCGTGATGAGGTTTTGGACCGTGAGTTGTTTCATAGTGTAAGGGAGGCGAAGGTGCTTGCTGAGGATTGGCGGCTGGAGTACAATCATGACAGGCCGCACAGCTCTCTGGATTACAGGACGCCGGCCCAGTTTGCGGCCGCGTGTATTGCCTCGGCTTCGGCTACGCCTTCGCCTCGGCAATACACGACAGAAAACGTGGATAACTCTCTAATTCGCTGTGGTACATAAACTGGGGTCAGGTCAGTGAATGTGGAGCTGCCTGATGGCGCCGAACTCAGCGATAATTGCTTTGACATGTTCGGCGGTGATGAGCGTCAGATAAGTGTAAAGACATCCCGCCCGATAAACTTGGAAGATATCAAAGTCTCCTGCATGAATCAAATTCTAAACAAGCACAGACAGTGAATGCCAAGAGCAAAGGCTTGATGCAAGCTGAGATGTGTAAAATGTTTCAAGCGAGTATGAGAAGAGAATCGGCAAGCTGCGCGAGGTGTGGCGCAAGAAGGGAGAAATCACATGGTCGGCAGTGAAAAACTCTTAGCAATTGGTTTGATGTCTCTGCTGGTTGCCGCCCCGGTCCCGGCAAAAGAGAAAAGTGTGCCTATTGACAGGCAGGCCCTGGTTACACGCCACAACCCTGTGGTCCGTAAGCCCGACTGTCTTTCGCCGCTGTCGGTTGGCAACGGGGAGTTCGCGTTCACGGTGGACGTGACCGGCCTTCAGACGTTCGAGGATTACTACAGCCACGGAATACCCCTGGCCACGCAGGCACAGTGGGGTTGGCACAGCATGCCCAACCCAGCCGGGTACAGCGTTGAGCGTTTTCCGCTCACGTACTATGACAGTTGCGGCCGCAGGGTCGGGCTGCTCTGGGACGGCATTGAAGGCCGTGCCGAGGAGGTCCGGTGGCTCAGGGCCAACCCTCACAAGCTGCACCTGGGCCGGATCGGCTTTGCACTGAAGTCTTCAGACGGCAGGGTTGTCTCCATCGAGCAGCTCTCGGGCATCGAGCAGAAGCTTGATTTGTGGACGGGGATCATCGAGAGCCGCTTCGAGATCGAAGGCAAGGGTGTCTCCGTGCGGACCTGTTGCCATCCCCGGCTGGACCTGATTGCCCTTCACGTGGAGTCCGACCTTGTCGGATCGGGCAGGCTTGAAGTGGAGTTGCACTTTCCCTATGGCGTCGGGCACTACGACCGTACGTTCCAAAGCTGGAGCAAGAGAACGGCGGACTGGACACGGCCGGACAGCCATCAGACAAGGCTGACTGCACGCGATCCGGGCAGGTTTGATTTCGACCGTACGCTCGACGGTGACCGGTACTATGTTGCGGTTGCCTGCGACCCATCCGCCAAACTGGTACGGCTTGCGAAACACCGGTTCGTCCTCAGCCCGCCCCAAGGGTCACGCGCGTTTGATCTGGTAGCAGCGTTCTCACCGAAGCCCATTCCGCCGCAGCTGCCGACTGTGGAACAGACCCTGTCGGCATCACGGCAATACTGGCAGAGATTCTGGACAACCGGAGGCGCGGTGGAACTGGCGGGAAGCGCAGACCCTCGGGCCCGCGAGCTGGAGAGAAGGATCGTCCTGTCACAGTACCTCACGGCGATACAGTGCGCCGGCTCGATTCCGCCACAGGAGTCGGGCCTAACGCACAACAGTTGGCACGGCAAGTACCACCTCGAGATGCACTGGTGGCATGCGGCTCACTTCGGGCTCTGGGGCAGAATAGAGCTGCTGGAGAGGAGCCTGCCGTTTTATAAGAGCGCTTTGCTGCCAAGAAGCCGAGAGCTGGCCGCACGCCAGGGCTACGAAGGCGCCCGGTGGATCAAGTGCGCCGGGCCGGAGTGTCGCCAGATGCCAGGCTATGTCGAGCCCTTCCTGATCTGGCAGCAGGGGCACCCGATATACTACGCCGAGCTTTGCTACCGGGCCAAACCGACGCGCGAAACGCTTGAGGCCTATCAGGAAATCGTCTTCGAGTCGGCGAAGTTTATGGCCTCGTTCGCCTGCTGGGACGAGGCCAGCGGCCGCTATGTGCTTGGCCCCCCTGTGGCGCCGGCCTCGGAGTACTACCTTGAAAGAATTCGGGACGGTCGGAACCCAGCCTACGGTCTTGCCTATTGGGATTTCGGCCTCGCGATCGCCCAACAGTGGCGCCAGCGCCTCGGCCTTGCCCCGGAGCCGAAGTGGGACCGCGTTCGCAAACATCTTTCCCCGCTGCCCGTAAAGGATGGATTGTACGTGGAATTCGAGTCGGTACCGGAATCGTTTACACTCTGCAAAGGGCACCAGTCGTTTCTTGCCCCGTTAGGCGTGCTGCCCGGCGGCATGGTCGACACCGAGACGATGAGAAGAACGCTGAAAAAGGTGATGACAACATGGGACTGGGACAGCACGTGGGGATGGGACTTCCCGATGATCGCCATGACGGCTGCCAGGCTGGGCGAGGGAAAGCTCGCTATAGAGGCCCTCTTAAAACAAGCCCGCGGCAACCGCTGGCTTGCCAATGGTCACTGCTACCAGTTCGCGGACCTGCCGGCAGACCTGGCAGCCAATGGTGGTCTGCTGATGGCGGTTGCCATGATGGCCGCCGGCTGGGACGCATGCCCCGACAAGAACGCCCCAGGCTTTCCCCAAGACGGAAGCTGGATCGTCCGCTGGGAAGGACTCAGACCGATGCCTTGACGCATCGTAAACCTCCAATCTTGGGGATCCTGGTGCAGGCGAGTCTCTGTTTGCCGAGATGGCTGACCGTACGAGTTGTTCTAATCGGTTCAAAATTCCGAAGCTTGACATCTTACTTATGAGTCTTCGTGTCATACTCCCAGAACAACCATGGTACATTCAGTCCTCCAAGTAGCCAAACTCGGTGACAGCCCGCGTGAAAAGCCGTGGATTGCTCCTATGTGAGGACCAGACATTCCTGTGCCGCCTTAGCTTCCAAGGCCTCGCACCGACGTGCAGTCACAAAGCCGTAAGGTGCCTCCGGACAAAATCCCTGTGGACGACACCGGCTCGGCCAAGTCCCAGGGCAAGGGGTCAATTTCTGTTTCGTCTGGAGTGCCTTACCGCGATGCGCATCTCACGGCGCCCTTTTGTCAACAAACTTCGCCGCTGCCATATCCCATGCATCGACGCGCCTGACCGTGGCCGGACCGCCTTTGGCGAAGACCTTTATCAGCAGGCTGTCGTTGTACCTGGGGAATACTTACTGTGTGAGGCACTGGCGGTCGTTGGCAAAGACCTCCAGCATCGGCTTATCCAGGAAGACACGAAAGCGGAGCGGCTCGCCCTGTTTCAGTTCGAACGGGGCCACAACTAGTTCGATTACTCCTTTGACGGCTTGGAAGTTCTTGCTGCCGGGGGTCTGCGGCCCTTCGGGGTAGGCCACATCATCGCGCATGGTAGATCGCGACATATCCATCTTGAGCTTTTCGGCAACACGGTCGTAAAAGAACACGGTTTCTTCTTTACCGTCCGGCGAGCAGCGTACTTTGAGGCCGACCTGGCGGGCACTGCCCGGCTCGATTTGGACCGCCAGCTCAAGACAGTCGCCGCGGATGTCTGGCAGCATCATCTCCGAATCGGCGGCCAGCTTGATGTCCGACAGCGTGCGGTGATTCTGCCTGAGCATCTCCAGTTCCTTGACTGGCTTGATAAGTAGCGTCCCCTCTTTGTCGAGCGACATGACGCGGGGCAGGCTCTGGACGCCGGAGCCGGCTGCAAGTTGAGTTGTCCGGAGCCTCGGGTCGGTCACCCAGGCCCAGAAAATCCGTCGGCCTTTGCCGTCGATCAGGCTTTCCGGCGCGAAGAAGTTGGCCCCGGGCCAGTTCATCCGCACGTGCTTTTCGGGAAAGAACTTCTCCTTTTTCTTGTCGAAGCGGCCGATGTAGCAGCGACCGCCTATCTTGTGGCTGATGCCCAAAAGTACGTGCTTGTTGCCCAGCTTGAAGAAGTCCGGGCAAGCAAAGTCCTCGCCGGGAACGGTCCAGGACGGCTCGGCCCGGTAGAACGGATGCACAGGCGTCCAGTTGACCAGGTCCGACGATCGGCACAGGTAAAGGGTGTCTTTGTTGTTTTCCAGCTTATTTCCGCCCAACAGGCAATAGTAGGTGTCGCCTTCGAGCCATAGATATGGATCCCCGACGCGATAGACACCGTGGCCGGGCTCGCCCTTTTTCGGGGATGGGATGATCGGGTTTTGGGGGTGCTTTTTCCACCTGATCAACTCGTCGTCCCTGGCCGTTGCGACACAGACACCCGCACCGATTCCGTTGTAGCAAAGCATGGGCACACCATCTTTGTTCACGAAGGCGTTGCCGCTGTAGATGCCCTTGTCCGGATCGCCCGGCTCCGGGCCGAGCGCCGTGGGGTGACAGGTCCAGTTGACCAGGTCGGTGCTGGAAACGTGCCCCCAGCAATGTCCGCCCCGCCGCGCCGGATCCTGGAAGATGTACATAAGGTGGTACCTGCCCCTCCAATATATGCAGCCGTTGGTGTCGTACGGCCGGGCACGACCCTCGTCAGGAAGGACTCTGATATGATAGGCGGGCCACGCTTCGGGATTGTAATTACGGGGCCGGTCGAAGGTCGCGGCTATGTAGCGGCTGCTGGCGACGCTGGCCCCGCCCACCTTCTCGTGACCGATGATTACAGGTTCTTTCTTCTCGACCACCGAAAACAAGGGCGGCTGACAAAGTGTAGCGGAAGCAAAGACCATAACAAAAGCTGCCTGTAGAATTTTCATCTTATTCAAAACTCTCTTTCATAATGTCTACTATAGAATGAGATGGGATTTCCACTTTAACCTTTGCAGATCTTTGCTCATCTATGCCGCTTAGCCTCTTTTCTAATAGAATCCTGGAAAGTCCTTATCCGAATAGTCAAGGTTCTTTTTGGGCGTCATTTGAAATAGTATGACCGGTCACGAGTATTTCAATCCGCAAACACACTTCGGGCGCATAACAACGAGGCAATATATATAATCACACTTCTTTTTGCGTTCTCCATACAATACTTCTTTTCTAATTTGTGAAGTTTCGTCTTACTTAACACCTGCCGCAGGTTTCGCTGGACTCTCTGCTCCCAGCAGTCTGACCTCATGCAGACACAATCCATACCGGCCGCCGGGTGGGTTAAAGTCAAGCTTTATGCCATTCCAGCCGGGGCTGAAGTTTGCAGAATAGCACAGCCATAGCGTGCGGCCGTCACTGCTGATGAACTTGCTGGGAAAGTTCAGAAAATAGCCCTGCTCACCAAAGTCCTTCATATAGGTCACAATGCGCCATGGACCGGTCAGCGTGTCGGCCTCGAGAATATAAGAGTTCATCTTCGCTACAGTCGGCCAGCCGTCGGTGACACACATCAGATACTTCCTGAGCGCGGGGACATATGTTGCGGTGACACATCCCATGTTATTATTCCACTCGATAAGCGGTTTAATTTTTTGAAAATCATTCGTCCACAGCGGCTTCGTGTTCTTGTCATGGCCGGCAAAGAACTCCCATGCTTTGATGTCGTTAATCGTTTCCGGCGAGGGTGTTACACGGGCAAGATAAATCTGGTCGGCAGAAATCCAACTGAGGTTGGCATGCGCGAAGTCCTCCGTGCATGGCTGCGTGCTAAACGGCTCTCCGGGCAGTTTCACTTTCAGACATGGTCGCGGCTTGGAGTCGTCCTCAACGGCTCCCATGCCTAACATATACGCCTTTCCGTCTGGCGAGTGCTGCATGTTTTTGCCAAAATCAACAAAGTGTGGCGCACCCATCTTGACTGGGCCGAGGAACTTCCTGGGTTCGGGAAACAAAGGCTTATCCGGCGTCAGGGGCGAAGGCGTCCACATTTTTCCAAAATCTCGTGAAATCTGGAATCCCGGCATCGGCCCCAGATTTGGCCAGTTCCACTTGAATCCCTTGTGCATGTAAAATGGGTTTGGGCCAAGACAGTAAGTACCATAGTACCAGATACCGTTATGAACCAGTGAACCACATGGATATCGTCCATCGTAAGGCTTTGCCTTGGCCGTTTTGGGAGGAGAGGTATTCTTGATGACTAACTTGAGTGGATCATCGCCGATCATCACGGCGTGGCCTGTACAGGCATCCTCTCCGTACCAAGATTTACATTTTACTCCGTCGGTCTTTCCGTCGGTCCACGGTGAGTACAGATTGCCGTCAGATGCCCACGACGGATACCAGGTGTCCCCGCAGATATAATCGCTGTGACGACCGGTAAAGCGTATTCCTGTCAGAGTGGGTGACTGATCGAATGGACAATCTTCCGGAATCTCTGATTTCCACACGTATCCCTCATCAATCTTGGCCGGGGGATTCTTATTCTCGGCCATCAGACTATTAACAAGCAAGAAACTAAACAGTAGAGGCGTAAGCATTTTCTTTTTATTCAAAATACCTTCTTTCATCATGTCTCCCATAGAATTAAGATCGGATTTCCATTTAGTATTTGTATAACCTTGCTTGTCCTGAGCTTGTCGAAGGACTTAACTAATCGTGGGTCGAACGACCTTAGTCTGGCGATAGTATTCAGGACCGGCACAACCCAGCAGTTCCTTTATTTCCAATTTTGATTTACACAGGGCTGTGGGATCATGATGGCTCGTTGGGGGCAGAGAACTCCTGGTCCCATATTGCGCTGCCAAAGAGCCAACACTTGACCTGATAGTGACCCTACCCTATTTGGCGTTTGAGCGCGTTTGCTTTTTCTGCTTTGAGAGCCATGTCAGGGCGGCATTGAAGTTAAGCCGGTGGCCGCCATCGAAAATTGTTAGTCTTGTATTGCCTGAGACTCTTCTGAAAAGCGCTTTATTCTGGCCGTATACTGGGTCGATAATCGTCTGCTTCAGGTGGGCGGGGACTTCGGATTTGTCGGTAAAATATCTTATGTCTTCGTCGCTCACCTTGTCATTTGGATCGGCTAAGACATTGAAAGCCTTGAAAGAGTGGCTTATGGGTACTCCCCCGCTGTCATGACCATCGTGTATGCCTACGTTTATATCGAGGGGGACCTTGACGGCGTTCTTCAGGTGTGTGACCGGAGACCTCTTTACGTATTGGGCGTCGATTTCGGGGCTTTGTCCCGGCAGTCCGCCGCAGGATTTGACGATGTCACTGGCATGCTCTTCACAGCCCAACTGCTTGCATTCGTAATACCAGTCTTCCAACACAGTAATCGCAAGCCATGCCGATACGCCCGCCCAAATCTCCGGCGCTCGCCCGGCCACCAGCAAAGCCGTATATCCACCTCCGGAACCGCCTGCCAGGTATATCCTGTTCGGGTCGACATTAGCATTTTGTTTCGCATATTCTACTGCAGTAAGAATGTCAGCGACTACCAGGTCCGAGCCGCAGGCCTCGGGCTTATTGTTGCCGCCTCGAAAATGCGGGTGAATAAAGACCCAGCCATTTTTGATGCACCAATCCGCGTAAGGCTTGCTCAAGCCCTGGCGATAATTGCCCGACCACGAGTGAAGCCCAACCAGCAGAGGCATAGGCTCATTAGTATCGGGCGCGTAAAACAGCGCCGGCTGCAGCGTCTTGTCACCGCTGCTGAGGTACTTTATTTCGCGCACCTGCTCATACTCGGGCCAGGGTGCTTTCGGAATATCTGAGATTCCCTGAGCTTGCCTGTCCCCATGTTTTGCGGCGTCATTACCGAATGAAGCCACTGCAAGACCCGCAGCGACTGTAAGCACAGTCGACAAAAATGCTATATCATTTATCTTCATTTTAGGTCTCCAGCCCTTCGTACGAGTTCCCTTCATCTCTATTGGTATGAACTTATTGCAAATCGACGATTCATTATATGAACCGTCGATTCCTCATTTACACTCTAAGAAAGCATAACTTTATCCGTTCGAGTCTTACAATTGTACAATAATCTATGTGAACTGTCACGATTCTTCATTTCCGATGCAATATTCTTACAGATTTATACGAGACCCCACCTTTTGGGACTCCGGGCTGCTTGTAATCCCTGTTTTTGTACAGACCTTGAATGCTCTGCCTTCATGAATTCAAGTTTTTCAGCAAGTTTACGCGTTGCCGCGTTATCATTTCAAAATGACACCACAGGAAAAATCAGATGAAAAAGAAAAGAGCCTCCAAACGCTCGGGGAGATCTGCGAAAACACACGGGCAATTCGAAGGGTAGTAAACCGTATTTTGGATCATCTCCACGAATAGCCGAACGGTAAGTGAATTAGGAAATCCGTTGCTGATTACTCACAAAGATGGCACGTGAGCGTTTGCTGTGGTGACGTCTTTGGACTTGTCGTTAAGCCAAGTGCTGGCCACTGGCTGGCTCATAATGCTGCTAAAAGCGGGAAAGTTGACGGGCAGCGGTGAAGTCCGGTATAATCATACAAAAGGAAAACTTGACAGAAAGCCTCTTGCTTTGCGGTTTTCCGAGGTAACGGGGACTCCAATGACGAATGACCAATTATCCTACTACGAGAAGCTGGCATTGCGGGAGCGCGTTAAAGAGTTGACCTGTCTTTACGGCATTGCGCAGATTGCTGGAAAGCCAAGCATGTCGCTTGATGAAGTTCTGCAGAGCGTTGTCGAACTGCTACCCGCCGCTTGGCAATACCCTGATATAGCGTCCGCCCGAATTACACTCGACAACATGGCGTACGATACGCCGGGGTTTCGGGAGGGCCCTCAGAAACAAACGGCAGATATTGTGGCCAGCGACAGCCAAAAAGGTGTAATTGAGATTGTCTACGCAGAGCAGAAGCCCGAACTTGACGAGGGTCCCTTTCTTAAGGAGGAGCGGAACCTGATTGACGAGGTGGCGCGACAGGTAGCAATCATCATAGAGCGCAGACAGGCGGAGAAAGATAAATTGAAGCTGCATGCTCAGATCAGGCATGCAGATCGGCTGGCCACGCTTGGAATGCTTGCCGCGGGCGTGGCACACGAGTTGAACGAGCCCCTGGGAAATATTCTCGGGTTTGCCCAACTGGCAAAAAGGTGCTCTGGAGTTCCAGCTTCGGCAGCAAAGGATATTGAAAAGATCGAAGCGGCCTCTTTGCAGGCACGGGAGATTATACAGAAGCTTTTGGTCTTTGCCCGACAAAGGCTGCCCGTGAAAGCCAAGGTGAATCTGAATGAAGTAGTGCAGGACAGCCTCTACTTCGTTGAGGCTCGCTGTGCCAAAGAGGGAATAGAACTCGTTCGAGAACTTTCACCAAACCTGCCGGAGATCACAGCCGACCCTGCTCAGTTGAATCAGGTTCTGGTCAATTTGGTTGTCAATGCCCTGCAGTCGATGTACGGAGCGGGGCGGATCACAATCAGCACACGATTCTGCGACTCTAATGTCCGTCTGGTCGTGCAAGACACAGGCGCCGGGATGAGCAAGGACGTTCTTGAGAAAATATTTGTTCCTTTCTTTACGACCAAAGACGTTGGTCAAGGCACGGGTCTGGGTCTGCCCGTGGTCCACGGCATTGTCACCGCACATGGCGGCTCAATTGAAGTTGAGAGCAAAGTGGGCTGTGGTACTCGTTTTGAAATTCAACTGCCCATAGGCGAGTCGCAGGATACTGAGAAAAATGGTTAGTATGTCATCTTCGCCAAAGAAGGATCGGATTCTAATTGTGGATGACTCCACCACAACACTGGAGGTGTTGCAACGAAATCTCACGGCGGCGGGCTACCGCGTCTTTACTGCACCGGGCGTTGCCGCGGCACTTGAAATCATGGAAGGCACAACCTTGGATCTGGTCATCACGGACCTTAAGATGCCGAAGGTTAGCGGTCTAGACCTGGTGCGGCATGTCCGCGAGAACTTCAAAGACACCGAAGTGATGATGATAACAGGCTATCCGTCCATCGAGGGAGCGGTCAATGCGGTCAAGACCGGAGCCGAAGAGTTTCTGCCCAAACCTTTCACCGATGAAGAGCTTCTTTCAGCAGTTCAGAGGGTGCTCGATAAACTGAAGATTCGCAGGTCGGGACGGAGGGCTCTGGATCAGGTGGTTGCGGTGCACAGGGGTTTTATCGGCAACTCAGAAGTGATGCGCAAGGTCTTTGTCGCCATAGGCAAGGCGGCGTCCACTTCGGCCACCGTGCTGATAACTGGTGAAAGTGGCACGGGCAAAGAGCTTGCCGCCAGGGCGATACATTACAGCGGTGCTTGTTCTTCGGCGCCTTTCGTGCCGGTAAACTGCGGCGGCATCCCTGAGTCACTGCTGGAGAGCGAATTGTTCGGACACGTGAAGGGAGCGTTTACGGGGGCATCAGAGTCGCGGGCGGGTTTTTTTCACGCCGCGGACGGCGGCACTGTGTTTCTCGACGAAGTCAGCGATATGAGTCTGGCCATGCAGGTCAAACTGCTGCGGGTGCTGCAAGACAAGGAAGTCTGTATGGTCGGTTCAAACCGACCGCGGAAGGTAGACGTGAGGATTCTGGCCGCGACCAACAAAGACTTGCATGGCTTGGTAAAGAAAGGACTTTTCCGCGAAGATCTATTCTACCGCCTGAACGTCATCACCATATTTATACCGCCGCTTAGAGAAAGGGGTGACGATATTTTGTTACTGGCCCGCCACTTTGCAGGTCAGTTTGCCGCCGAACTGGGGCAGCCACCTCCCCGCTTTTCGGAAAAGGCTTTGCAGAGTCTGACCAGTTACAACTGGCCCGGCAATGTCAGAGAACTCATGAACGTAATCCAGCGACTGGTTGTAATGACCGATGGGGAATTCATCGAGGTTCCTGACTTACCGTCTCTAATGCGTTTCTCAGCCCTGCGGACAACCGGGTTTACGCGGACTCTGGCGGAAGTTGAGACCGAATACATCAGCAACGTCCTAGCAAGCGTGGACGGCAACAAGACCCGTGCGGCAGAGATTCTCGGTATCGATCGCAAGACGCTGCGAGAGAAGCTCAGGAAAACGGAAAATCCTTCTTCCTAAAGATTTGAACGGCGGCCAAATCCTCCCCGCTGGTTCAAAACACCCCGCTCACTCCTTCTATTTTAGTTAGGCACTGCATCATTGGCAGCGTCTGGTCAACAAAAAAATATTTTTTTAAAATCCTCCGTTTTCGCTAATTAAGCTTGGAATTCTTGTTTCGAATCCGCCATCCGGCTGTTTGTAAGCCTCTGTCGATCTGCTCTGAGCATTGACAGGCACGGTTCTTGCAATTCTACCAGCGGTAAAAAAACACATTTAAAGGAATGAGTTATGTCAAGCAATAGTGTATATCGCGGTCTGTGCTCGACATGCAAGCATGCTCCAACTTGCGCGTTTCCAAGAGAGCCTCAAAGGCCAGCGTTCTTTTGTGAAGAATTTGAGATTGAGTGTGCTCCTGCCACAAAGAGAGACAGAGAAGCTAACCCGTTCTTAGCATCTTTCGTCCCAGCTAAAGACTCAGCGAAATTGTTAGGGCTCTGCAGCGACTGTAAAGGCCGCCAGACCTGTGTCTATCCGAGGCCTGAAGGTGGGGTCTGGCATTGTGAGGAGTACCAGTAAAATGAAACAGGAAGCTCCTCCCTCGAGCGACAGCCACATTGAAGTTCAGGACGAGGTCGATTCGGCGAACATCTTGAGGGTCATTGAGAAACATAATAAGGACAGAGGCGGGCTGATTGCCATTCTCGAAGAAATCCAGGCGGAACATGGCTATCTTCCTGAAAAGGCGCTTAGAATAGTTAGTGATAGTACCCGGCGATCTCTGGTCGATGTTTACGGAGTCGCCACGTTTTATCGTTCTTTCAGCCTGAAACCGAGAGGCAAGCACCTTGTCTGTGCGTGCCTGGGGACAGCCTGCCACGTCCGAGGCGCGCCGAGAATTGTCGAAGAGCTGGAGCAGCAGCTCGGAATTGAGGCAGGAGAAACAACTGCCGACAAAGAATTTACCTTAGAGACGGTGAACTGCCTCGGCGCCTGCGCGCTCGGACCCGTTGTTGTTATTGACGGCCGATACTTCTCAAAGGTAAGGAAATTCAAGATTGGTCAGCTATTGGACGAAGCCCGCAAAGGATTCGACAAGGGTGAGATAGGCAAGGACAAGCGGATTTTCCCCATCGAGGTTAGCTGTCCCCGTTGCAACCGTAGCTTGATGGATGAGACCTTTGCCATCGACGGATACCCGTCAATCAAAGTAAGTGTCTGCTTTGACCACGAGGACGGCGTGCTCAGGTTGTCCTGTCTTTATGGCAGTTACAATTTCTCAACAGAATTAGACATTCCAGGGGGCGCCGTCGTTAAATTCAATTGTCCTCATTGTCGCGTGCAACTGCCCAGCGCATCTTACTGCTCAACATGCGAAGCGCCGATGGCGCCTATGCTTGTCCGCGGCGGGGGCATCGTGCAAATATGTTCACGGAGAGGATGCAGGAATCACATGCTGGACTTGGCTTGACCGGAACCCGGGGAGAACAAGCGTTCTTACGTTAGGATTTACGTGGGGTGACCGAATGCTGAAATTATCTTCTTTGGATGAGCTGAAGAAGCTGCGTAGTGTGCTTCACGATGCTACCGAAAAAAAGAAACCTCGCATAGTCGTGTGTGCAGGTACAGCGTGCCAGGCGAGCGGCTCGAACGGCATCATTAGGGTTGTAAAGAGGCATATTATTGATAACAGCTTAGTAGGTAAGGTTGGGCTTCGGATCACAGGATGTCACGGGTTCTGCGAGATGGGTCCATTTGTTCTTACCGAGCCACAGCAGGCATTTTACGCCCAGGTAAAGCTTGATGACATCCCCCGGATTATTGAGGCTGTGCTTTCAAACGACTATGTCGAACACTTGTTGTATCGAGACCCAAACACCGGGAAGAAATACTACAAGCGTGAGGAAATTCCGTTCTTCAAAAATCAGCAGCGCAGCCTCTTGGGCCTCAACCAGAAGATAGACCCCATTCGGATTTACGACTATATCTCTCAGGGCGGCTATAGCGCTCTCGCAAGCGTGTTCTCAAAAGGAGACCCTCAATGGGTGGTCGGGGAGGTGAAGCGCTCGGGATTGCGTGGCCGTGGTGGAGGTGGTTTTCCGACAGGGTTGAAGTGGGAACTATTGGCCAGGCAGCCAAGCGGCCGCGGCAAGTTTCTTGTGTGCAACGCCGATGAAGGCGACCCCGGTGCTTATATGGACCGTAGCATGCTTGAGGGCAATCCGCACAGTATTATTGAGGGAATGGTCATAGGGGCTTACGCAACGGGGGCAACCGAAGGCATAGTCTACGTTCGCAATGAGTATCCCGTTGCCGTCAAGCATCTAAATATTGCACTGCAACAGACACGTGAGATAGGACTACTCGGTGACAATATTCTTGCAACCGGTTCTTCTTTCGATATCAAGATGGTTAAGGGGGCCGGAGCGTTTGTCTGTGGAGAAGAAACCGCGCTGATACGCTCCATCGAGGGCCGGATGGGAGAGCCGCGCCAGCGTCCCCCCTTCCCCATACAGAAAGGTATTGAAGGCAAGCCCACGGCAATCAACAACGTGGAAACCTGGGCCAATATCCCGCTGATTCTCAGACTCGGCGCCGAGGAGTTTGCCAAAATCGGGACCAAAAACAATTCAGGGACGAAGATATTCAGTCTGGTCGGCAAGGTCAAGAACACCGGCCTGGTCGAGGTGCCAATGGGTAAAAGCATCAAGGAAATCGTGTATGATATCGGCGGCGGTCCGGTGGGCAGGGCCAAGATAAAAGCGGTTCAGACGGGCGGGCCGTCCGGGGGCTGCATCCCCACCGACAGGTTCGACCTGCCGGTAGATTACGACAGTCTGACCGAGGCCGGTTCAATTATGGGCTCAGGCGGCATGATCGTCATGGATGACAACACGTGCATGGTTGATTTAGCCAAGTATTTTATGAATTTCCTCAAGGATGAGTCGTGCGGCAAGTGTTTTACCTGTCGGAAGGGTACCCAGCGGATGTATGAGATTCTCGAAGATGTCTCAAAAGGCAAAGCCACCCTTGAGCACCTGGACCTCTTGAAAGAATTAGCGGAGGTGGTTAAGGACACCACGATGTGCGGTCTTGGACAGACGGCGTCGAATCCGGTTCTTAGCACGCTGCGTTACTTCCGCCAGGAGTATGAGCGGCATGTGGTTGATAAGAAATGTGACGCCTTCGTTTGTAAAGATTTGGTGGGCGCGCCGTGCCAGGCGGCTTGTCCCTTGGGAACCGAGGCCTGGCGTTACGTTGCTCTGATTGAAAAGGGCGAGTATGAAGCGGCCTACAAAGTCATCAGGGATGCTAATCCTTTCCCGTCAATATGCGCCCGTGTCTGTGACCGCAAATGCGAAACCAGATGTAATCACGCCGTCAGCGGCGGCGAAGCTGTGGCCGTTAGAGCCTTGAAACGGTTTGTCACGGATCGGGTTGACCCGTCAGTTTACAAGCCCCTCAGAAAGCACACAAACATCGGCGCCGACAGAGTGGCAGTTGTAGGGTCAGGCCCCGCAGGACTCGTAGCAGCCCATTATCTTTCTCTGTCTGGCTACAAGGTTACGATCGCCGAGTCCGAAAATGAGCCGGGGGGAATGCTTATCAGTTGTATCCCCGCTTATCGCCTCCCGCGGGATGTGTTGCGCAGGGAGATACAATCGCTGCTCGATGAGAACATTACGGTAAGATATGGGACAGCGCTTGGCCGTGACATAACCATTGACGAACTTTTTAAGGATGGTTTCAAAGCGGTTTTCCTCGCAATTGGGGCCGACGAAAGCTGGCATTTGGGGATCGAGGGAGAAGATATTAAGGGCGTATATCCGTCCATGCAGTTTCTTAAAGCCTTCAATTTGAGAGGCGAGGAATTGGCCAAAGGACACGTCGGCATCGTCGGCGGCGGCAACTCCGCGGTGGATGCCGCGAGAGTGGCGATGCGGCAGAAAGCAGTCGAGAGCGTGACCCTGCTGTACCGCCGTACTTCTCAGGAGATGCCCGCCTACGCTGAAGAGGTTGAAGCGGCACTGGAGGAAGGGATTATACTTGAAACATTGGTCTCGCCGGTGAAGATACGGTACATCGAAGCAGCCAGGGCCGAGGGAGTAAGGGTTGAGACTTTTGTCTCGCCCATAAAGATAGATTCCAGACATGGTCACCTGGCTGATATTAGATGTATCAGGAACAAGCTTGGTGACATAGACTCAAGCGGTCGGCGCAAACCCGTTCCTATTCCCGGCACCGAGTTCACTATACCTTTAGATACCTTGATAGTAGCAATCGGCGAACGTCCGGACAGTGATTGTCTTGTGTCGATGGGGCTGGACGTAGGCAAGAGCGGCAGGCTGCATGTCGATGCCCAGACGCTTTGTACGAATCGGCCGGGGGTATTTGCCGGTGGGGACCTTGTTACCGGGCCCAATACTGTGGCCGATGCCATCGCGGCTGGCAAAAAGGCCGCAGCGGTCATCGACCGTTACCTTCTGGGCAAAGACCTCAGGATGCCCCCGGAGACAAAACTGCCAAAATTCTTCTTAGAGCCCGCCGCTGTCGGCGATGAAGAATTTGAGGAGGCGGCGAGAGTCGAGCCCGCTACCCTGCCGGCCGAATCAAGGAGGAAAAACTTTGCGGAAGTGGAGACGGCGTTTTCCGCAGAAGCAGCGACGCGCGAGGCCCGCAGGTGTCTGAGGTGCGACCTGGAATTCACCCGGCCTGAACAAAACGGACAAGCCGAGTGTGCAGCCGTTGAGGAGAAATCAGCATGATTACTTTGAGAATAAACGGTTTGGATGTCTCTGTTGAAAAAGGTACCACCCTGCTGGAGGCGGCAAGCTTCTTGGGGTTCCCGATTCCTACCCTCTGTCATATGGACGGGCTGTCACCCTATGGGGCATGCCGGCTTTGCGTGGTTGAGATTGGACAGGGGCAAAAAGCCAGGTTGGTTTCCTCGTGCACTTACCCGGCGGAGGAAGGTCTCAGGGTGCGCACCGCGTCGGCACGCGTGTTAACGGCGCGCAGAATGGTCCTTGAGCTGCTGCTGGCATCCTGTCCCCAGTCCAAGACGATTCAGGACCTTGCATCGGCTCATGGTATTCGGCAGCAGCGCTTCAAACAGGAATATGAGGATTGTATTCTTTGCGGCCTATGCGTCCGGATGTGCGAGGAACAGATGATGGCCAAGGCCATCGGTTTTCGCGACCGTGGTGAAAAGAGAAGCATCGGTACACCGTTTGATGTGAAATCGGATATGTGCCGACTCTGTGGCGGCTGCATCTATGTCTGCCCCGCGTGTCAGCTCCGCTGCACCTACACCGAGCCGGAAAAAGCAATATGCGGCGGCTGCGCAAATCTGACGCCGCCTTGCTTAGAAAAAAAGCAGTTTGACGATATGATGTGCTACATGAACCCCTGTGTAGCCTGCGAGATTGACAAAACACTGGAGAAGAAGCAGTAACACGAAAGGAGCGAAATACAATGTCAGTGACCTTATCGAAGATAAACGCCTCGGCAGCAACTCTTACGAAGAACCGTACCATAGAGTCCGTTGTGCCCGCTTCAGGCATGTGTGTCACCTGTGTGGACGGCTGCATCGGAATGTGCGAGATCGGAAAGTCCGCCTACCGCGGCCACGAGGTCATCTATCCCCAGCCATTCGGTGTCATAACCACCGCTGCTGAAAAAACCTATCCAATCGACTATTCTCACTTCAACATTATGGGAACTGCGGTTGGTGCCCATGGCATTGAGCCTGACAGCGACAAGGCCGTCTTTCCCGCCGTCAGTCTGGAAGTCACTTTCGGCCATGATAATCGGATAAGGTTCTGTTACCCGTGGGCTATCCCCGGCATCGGTTCAACAAACATTGCAAAAAATAACTGGGAAGGTCTGGCTATTGGCTCGGCCTTGGCAGGCACAGGACTTACCATTGGCGAAAACGTGGTCGGAATGGACGCCGAGGCCGTAATCAGAAACGGCCGGGTAGTGGATACTGTCGATCTAAAGCGGCGGGTCAAACTCTATAAGGACTACCAGCATGACGGCTATGGTGCAATCGTTGTCCAAGCAAACATTGAGGACACCCGACTCGGTACCCAAGAGTATGCAATTGAGAAACTTGGTGTCGAGTGCGTGGAACTGAAATGGGGCCAGGGCGCAAAGGACATCGGCGGCGAAGTGAAAATAAAAGACCTCAAAAAGGCCCAGTTGCTGTATGAGCGCGGCTACGTGGTTCTTCCGGACCCCACCGACCCGTATGTCATCAGAGCTTTTGAGCAGCACGCCTTCAAGGAGTTTGAGAGGCATTCCCGGGTGGGAATGGTGACAGAGGAATCTTTTGCAAAAAGAGTGCAAGAGCTCCGCAGCGCAGGGGCAAAGTATGTATTTTTGAAAACCGGTGCTTATCGTCCCGCCGATCTCGCCAGGGCCGTTTTGTTTTCTTCACGGTACAAGATCGACCTTCTGACCGTTGACGGTGCGGGCGGCGGCACAGGCATGAGTCCCTGGCGCATGATGAACGAATGGGGCGTGCCTCCGGTTTACCTGCACTCGCTACTGTACCAGTACGCCAAGCGTCTTGCCGACAAAGGGGAGTATCTCCCTGCCCTCGCGGTGGCCGGCGGCTTTGCTCTCGAGGATCAGATTTTCAAGGGACTTGCCTTGGGTGCGCCCTTTGTCAAGCTCGTTGGTATGGCCCGAGCCCCTATAGCCGCAGCCATGGTCGGCAAGACCATTGGACGCACGATGGACGAAAACCAGATTCCAGTGTACGTCGAGCGCTTCGGGAATTCAAAGGATGAGATATTTGTTACTGCAAGCGCCTTGCGTCAGGAGCTTGGTGACGAGGAGTTCGAAAAGCTCCCAACGGGTGCTCTGGGACTCTACACGTACTATGAACGTCTTGCCCAAGGACTGCGCCAGCTAATGGCGGGCAGCCGAAAGTTTACATTGGAGCATATAGCACGGGATGACATAGCAGCTTTAACACATGAAGCCGCACAGGTCAGTGGCATTCAATATATAATGGAAGTTGACCAAGGAAAAATCGAAAGAATACTCGGCAGTTAGAACTGCTCTGCCCGTCAGTTTTGTCGAGCCCATGCTCTTGGAGTAAAATACTTCATGTATGAGGCACACTGAGGTGGAGTGCTTGTCCCCTCCAAAATCCCTTGGCGGAGCCGCTATAGAAAACAAATCAGAGCCTTGGCCTGGTGGTCCATGCAAAAAATGTCGCATACTTCCGTATATTGAAAAACGGCTTTTTGGCAGCGCTTATGCACATCAATGATCGTCGATGTGCATTATTACTTCGGGCAGGAATTGCATAAAATTGACCTGCACAGCCTTCAAACATTTGCCGCCCCCCTGCTCGGCTGCCGCAATTTGTTGGATCGGTCCTGCCAGCATTTTCGAACCAGTGCGTGCGCACGAAACTTGCTCCTGTGGCGCTTCGTCCGGTGCTCATCGGATTCTCTGCCAGCTTCATAAGTCGTTTTTAGGACTAATTTAACACTCATTGCTATAACCAGCCACAAAACCCTGACTTCGAATTATGAGAGAACAGGTCATACGTTCAAAGTTCGTCGCACTTACTTCGTGTATGACTTGACTCCAAGCCGCAGCGCTGGGATGTTGTGAGTCTGATACTTTTGTACTATAATCCTCCTCGTTGCGCAGTTGGTTTTCGTTTTCGAGATATCATTGCATGATTTCCATTCGAAGAAGTATGGCAGGATTGACCTGGATTATTTCACTGCTTACAGCTTTTCCGTTTTCTGGATGCGAGGATAAGGCTGATTCGGTCAGAATCGGTTTTTTCGGTCCATTGACGGGCCCTACGGCCCAGGCGGGCCAGGCACTGCGAAACGGAGCACTTATTGCGATTGACGAGATCAATGCTGAGGGTGGGCTGCTGGGCAAACCGGTAATACTTATCGAACAGGACGATAGATCTTCGCCTGAACAGGCGGTCAAATCTGTTATCAGACTCGTCCACTTGAGCAAGGTTACGGCAATTGTGGGCTCTCTTCACAGTGGAAACATCCTGGCAGCGGCGCCGGTGATAGAGCAGTCCGGAACTCCTATGGTTGGCGCGGGGACATCACCGACGTGGCTAGAGAAAGGATATACATGCCTTTTTCGGGCAGTCGGCAACAGCGAGTTGTCCGTCAGTGAGCTTGCCAGGTATGCGAAAAGGGCGGGAATTAAGAAGGTCTCGGTCATTCAGTCAAATGATGAATACGGGATGGTCGGCGGCAGGCTCTTCGCGGAGTATGCGACCAGAGCCGGCATTGAGATATCCGCCAATGAGTCGTTCACACACGGTGACAGGGACTTCACCGGGCAGTTTGTCAAAATGCTCAAGGTCGAACCGGATGCGGTTCTTATCTGGGCCCTTGGTGATGATTTAGGCGCCCTCACCAAGCAGTTGCGTCAGGCGGGATATGACGGGCTGGTGCTTGGCGCCGAAGGATACACACTACCGCAAGTTCTAAAGATCGCGGGCAAGGCCGCGGACAACGTCGTCTTTCCGGCACAGTATCTGGTTCCGGAACAACCGCAGGACGCGCCAGACCCGTTGATGCGGTCTTTTCTGACGAGGTATTTTGAGAGATTCGGCGAGATGCCGGTTTCGGATAACGCCTTTCGGGGTTACGACAGCGTAAGAATTATAGCCGAAGCAATCAAACGAGCGAATACACTGGACAGGGAGAAGGTTTGCCGGGCCATCGGTAATATCGAAGGATTCGAAGGCCTGGCGGGGCGTTTTACCTTTAAGGGATTTGCTGGTGAGGGCATTCATGAGATGCGGTTCTTTCGGATTACGGACGGCAAATACGTAGAGATAGAACACTAAAGGAAATACGCATGTTCCTGCACGTTCTTATAAACGGTCTTGTTCTTGGGGTGTTTTACGCGTTGGCTGCGCTTGGGTTTAGCCTGATCTATAGTGCGTCTGGGCTGATGACATTCGTTCAGGGTGACTTCTTCATGCTCGGAGCCTTTATTGCCTATACCCTTTTTGTGATTCTGAAACTACCGTTTGTGATTGCATTTGCCGTGACGCTGGGCCTGTTGTTTGTTGTTGGGCTATTGACTCACAAGGTTGTCATTGGGCCGCTGCTGCGTCGTGGAAGCGGTGCGATTCACATCGTCCTGGCAACGATTGGTTTGGCTTATTTTTTTGAGAACTTCGCCATGCTGGCCTGGGGAACGGAGGTTTACAACTTTCCTTCGGTGTTCGGCGATGAGGCCATACAAATGGCCGGGTTGAGTATTGTTCCGGAGAAGCTGTGGGTGGTTTTCATTGCCGTAATCTGCATGTTGATGCTTCATTTCTTTATGACCCGGACAAAGATGGGTACCGCGATGCGGGCGGCGTCACAGAATAGGGTTGCCGCCGGTGTGCTCGGGGTCAATGTGCCGATGACCGAGGGACTTACGTGGGCGATAGCGGCAATGATCGCGGCAGTCGGCGGGGTTCTGCTTGCACCGATCTACGGCGTTTATGCGATGATGGGTGTCAGGATAAGTCTCAAGGGTTTTGCGGCGGCGGTGGTTGGTGGTTACGGCAATATGTACGGTGCAATGGCCGGAGGGATATTGTTCGGGCTGCTGGAGACATTTTCATCGACATATATCAGTTCGGAGTTCAAGGACATTACCACGTTTGCCGCTCTGCTGATTGTTTTATTCTATCTCCCGACGGGCATATTCAAGAGCCCGATTATAGAGCAGGCGTAACGAGAGATGGCTGATCTACAATTACATTCAGGGCAAAAGAACGGACGGGCCGGCAGAGCGGCAATTCTACTGTTGGTCGTTGCCTTGTTTCTTGCGCCGGTGGTACTGCATAGCCATTTGTATGTCATATTTGTTCTGTGCACGATTGGGATCTATGTAATCGTCAACAGCGGGCTCGATATTGTCTATGGTTATTCGGGCCAGATTTCGATCGGACAGGCGGGCTTTTATGCTATAGGCGCCTATGCCTCGGCATTGCTCAGCGTGCGGCTGGGTGTGCCGGTGTTATTGACGATGATAGCGGGCGCTCTGGCGGCGGCGGTTGTGGGTATTATAATAGCTGCGCCCGCGACACGGGTTGAGCATCATTTTCTTGCGCTGGTGACAATAGGGTTTGGTGAAATAGTCTGGCTTGTCTTTCAAAACGGGGGGGCGTTTACGGGCGGAGCGGACGGTGTTGTTGCGATTCCGCCGTTGAAGCTCGGTTCGCTGGAGTTTTCAGGTTACCGTTCGTATTACTATGTAATACTTGTGTGCGTTATTCTGGCGCTTATGGTAAAGGCAAGCATCATCGATTCACGCATAGGAAGAGCGTTCATGGCGATAAAGTATAATCCCCAGGCAAGCGCGGCCTTCGGAGTTGATTTGGTTAAGTACAAGGTGACAGCCTTTGCGATAGGGGCATTTTATGCAGGTTTGGGCGGCGCCCTTTATGCTCATCTGATATGGTTTGTCAGTCCGGAGACTTTCACCCTGAATCAATCGGTGCTGTTTCTGACGATGGTCCTTCTCGGCGGAGCTGGTACGTTATGGGGACCGGTTATAGGGACTGTTCTGCTGATCGTTCTGCTCGAGGTTTTGCAGGGTTTCGGGACTTATCAGATGGCTGTTTACGGTGTGATCATTATGCTGATTCTTTTCTTTATGCCGAAGGGGATTGTCGGAGGCATAGAAGGTATGTTCCGGAAGCTAAAGGTGGCAGGACCGGTTTGATGGCAATGCTCGAAGTTGACAAGGTAGTAAAGAGGTTCGGCGGTCTGGTTGCACTCAATGAACTGACCTTTGAGGTGGCGGTTGATTCCATTCACGGGTTGATAGGACCCAACGGCTCCGGCAAGACCACATGCTTCAATGTCATTACCGGTTCTTATAGAGCCGAGAGCGGATCGGTTCGTTTATGCGGCGAAGAATTGAACAAATTGAGAATTCACAAGATCAATCCCAAAGGCGTCGCGAGAACATTTCAGCATATAAGTCTGTTCAATGATATGACTGTACTTGAGAATGTAATGGTCGGGCTGCACTGTCGAAGCATGACCGGCCTGCTCGGCTCGATATTGAAAACTTCACCGGTTCGGAACGAGGAGCGGCACATCCGTTCGAAAGCAAAAGAAAAGCTGGGATTTGTCCTGGGCAAGCGGGGTCACGTAGACATCAATTCTCCTGTGCAGAATCTTTCTTATGGAGACCAGCGTCTTGTCGAGATTGCACGGGCGCTTGCCAGTGAGCCGCGAATAATTCTTCTGGACGAACCTGCGGCGGGAATGAACGCGACGGAAAAGGAAACGCTGAAGAGGATTATTCGTACGATGCGTGACGATGGTATCACGATACTCTTTGTCGAGCACGATATGAAACTGGCGATGTCGATTGCGGACAGGATAACGGTGCTGGACCACGGAACAAAGATTGCAGAGGGCGAGCCCACAGAGATTCAGTCTCATCCGGCGGTTATGGAAGCATATCTTGGCAAGAGAAGAAGAGATGCTTGAGCTGATTGATCTTAATTACTGTTACGGCCGGGCCCGAGCGGTGAGCGGAATCAACCTTCGGGTCGATGAAGGCGAAATCGTGGCCTTGATAGGTGCGAACGGGGCGGGCAAGACGACAACGCTGCGGTGCATATCGGGCATTTTGCCGGCAAGTTCGGGGAAGATTCTGTTTTGCGGCGAAGATATCAGCAGAGAGCCGCCCCACCGTATTGCCGGACGAGGTGTAGGGCAGGTCCTGGAAGGGCGAGGCGTGTTCGGACATCTGACGGTGGCCGAGAATCTTTTGATTGGGGCCTATCTTCGAGATGACCGCAGTGAAATCGAAAGTGACATCGAACGTATGTTCGAGCTTTTCCCGAGGCTGAAAGAGCGATCCGGCCAAAAGGCAGGGACATTGAGCGGCGGTGAGCAGCAGATGTTGGTGATAGCGAGGTCATTAGTGGCGGGACCGAAACTTCTATTGATGGATGAGCCTTCTTTGGGTTTGGCGCCGATTTTTGTAGAGAGTATATTTGAGGTTATTGCAAGGATTGCCGCCGAAGGCACGACGATTCTGCTGGTGGAGCAGAACGCTCAACTGGCACTAGAGATATGCAACCGAGGTTACGTGATGGAATTAGGGCGAATTCTAATGTCCGAAAGTGCTGATAAACTGCTGAACAATGACATGGTAAAGGAAAGTTATCTCGGCCAGGGGTAAACCGAAGGATTCGATGATGTCTTGTGATTCACTTATAGCCGGTATAGATGTCGGCACTTCAGCCGTGAAGGTTCTGTGCGTTGACCGGGATGCCGAGACGGTTGCGGTCAGGGTACCCTATGGCAGCGGGTCAGGTACCAAGGCCTGGTTTGACGCGATCAAGAAGTGCTTCGAAGAGTTGGGCCGGTCAATTGAGCTAAAGCGTATTGACGCTGTTGCGATGGCGTGCCAGGTCAATACGTACATTCTGTTTGAAGGGGGGAAAGCCGAGGGTGAACTCGTCATACTGGATTGGGCTGCCGGCGAAGGCCGGGAGCAATTGGAAGAAATGAAGAGGCGTTTTTCGACAGATTACTTCTTAAGGCACATCTCCATGCCCCATCCGGATATGATTTCGTATCCGCTGCCTCGGCTGGCGTTCCTGCAGGAGAATTTTCCTGATGACTGGGAAAGGACGCGGAAGATTTTGCAGCCGAAGGACTCTCTTTATTACAGGCTGACGGGGGTCTTTGCATCGGATGCGTTTACATGGCGCGGACTATCCAACATCGAGGATTCAAGTTTTCATGAACAGCTCTTGAAGGACCACAACATCCGCGCTGGGCAACTACCTTACCTTTACAGTCCTTTTTCGAGCGCGGGCAGGCTTTCACAGTCGGCGGCAGAGGAGCTAAAACTGGCTGCAGAGATAGAGGTATATCTTGGATGTAACGATTTCTTTGCCGGGCTTTTGGGCATGGGAGTCACCCAGCCGGGGCAGTACTTTGATGTGACGGGAACGAGCGAGCACGTCGGTAGGATTTGTGATGAAGTCATCGCAGATAGCAAATTGGTAAGCGGGCCCTATTTCAATGGCTTCGTGGAATACGGTGTGACCAGCGGAAGCGGGGTCTCTCTTGAATGGGGACAAAAAATGTTTGGAGACCACCCCGTTGATGCAGCTAATCAGGCTAGTGCACCGATATTCCTGCCGTACTTGAAGGGTGAAAGAGCGCCGATCTGGGATAGCATGGCCCGAGGTGTTTTCTTCGGGCTCGACCCGCGCGACGAGAGCGCGAGCATGTCTTATGCGGTCCGCGAAGGTGTGGTATTCGGGCTGTACGATATCTTTAGGCGGCTTGACGTCGCCGGTGATATTTCGGACAAGACAATAAGAACCGGCGGTGTTGCGGCACAGGACGATAGTCTGACACAGTTAAAGGCCGATGTTTTTCGGATGCCATTTGAGGTAGTGAAGGAGAAGGAGAGCACCGCCTTGGGCGCGGCAATGATTGCTGCTGTCGGGAAAGGATGGTATTCGAACATTCACCAGGCAGCCGGAGCATTGGTGGATATTGAGAAACAGATCGAACCAAATCCGGCAAAGGCGGACAGTCTGAAAAGAAGGTTCGAGATTTATGTGCAGCTTTATCCGGCTTTGAGGGATCTATTTCATCGCAGCGAGGGTGTTACGGAGATGCAAGGTGGATAACGTTATTTTCGGAGCGGGCAAGATTTCTCGGGGGTTTCTGGCGCATTTGTTGTATTTGGCCGGTGAGGATTTTGTTTTTATCGAGAAGGACCGCAGGCTGACCGAGTTGATCAACGAGTGGAAAAAGTATGGTCTCTATGTTTTCGGACTGCCGGAGAAGAATATCACAATCAAAGGGGCAAAGGCTATAAGCGGTGATGATGTCGAATCGGCTGCACAAGCGATTGCCGGGGCGAATCTTGTTCTGATATCTATCGGAGGTAAGAACCTTCCACAGATAGCACCGCTTTTGGCGGCGGGAGTGCAGAGGCGCCTGGAAGAGAAAGCCGGCAAGCACATGAACATAATTACCTGTGAAAACTGGCTCGGACCGGCGGACCTGATTCGCAAAGAGATATTACAACAACTCAACGCCGAATTTGCCGATGCATTTGACGAGACAATCGGCGTATCACAGGCGGTCGTCCTGCGCACGGCGATAGAGGCCGACGAGGAGATTCTGGCCGACGATCCGCTTGCGCTTAATGTATCGAACCATTGGATATTGCCACTGGACGGCTCGCTGATAAAAGGCACACTGCCGAGAATCGACGGCATCAGCCCGATAGAACCGTTCAATCATCTATTGGACCGAAAACTGTTTACGTACAATGCGGCCAGCGCAACTATTTCATACCTGGGATATCTCAAGGGATACGAGATTCTTTCCGAGGCGATAAGAGATGAGTACATAGAAGAGATACTGATGGGTGTCTATGACGAGACGGGCACGGCGCTCTGCAGAAAGTATGGTCTGCCGGTCGAGATGCAGGAAGAATTGAAAGCCGGGTCTTACGAGAAATACCGTGACCGAAGAATCGTCGATATGCTCGAGCGCAATGCACGAGACCCTATCCGCAAACTCGGGCCCGGTGACAGAATGGTGGGACCGGCGAAACTTGCGATTGAGTACGGGATAGAACCGGTGAATCTGGCAACGGTGATTGCAGCGGCGATCTTCTACGACCATCCGGCAGATCCCATTGCCCGGCAGCTGAGGAACAAGCTAAATACAGAAGGCATAGATGCTGTTCTAAAAGATATATGCGGTATCGAACCTGCAGGTAAGCTCGCGGTTCTGATAAATCAGAAAGTCGACGAGCTTGGAAAAATAGGACTTATCAAGAAAAGATAGAACACCCGATGAGCAGTTATTCGCATCGTGAACGCGTCCTGGCTGTGTTGAGACATGAAGAACCGGACCGTATACCTCTCGACATGATGGGCAACGCGACAATGCTGTTTGATAAGACGTATCTCAGGCTGCGGGATTACCTCGGCTTTTCCGAGATCCCACCTGTACGTAGTGGAACAACAACGAACTACTACGACGAGCGCATCCTAGATTATTTCGATATCGATTTTCGCCGCGTTTTCCTGAAGAAGAAACAGTCGGACGAGCCAAGCGCAGAGCATTACGGCGCTTCGGTAGATCCGTGGGGTGTTCATTATAAGCTGGCCGGCTTGTATATGAACTTCCTGAATCACCCGCTTGAAAACGCACGGACCGTGAAGGATATTGAAAATTACGCCTGGCCGAAAGCTGAGGATGTCTTTACGGCCCGGCATCTGGCCGACACGGCACAACGCTCGTACGAAGAAACCGATTATGCGATTGTGGCGAGGAACCCTTTGTCACTTGGTTTCATGGATCGGGCGTGTCAGCTTATGGGGATGGAGGAGTTCATGTTGTGCATGATGACTGCACCTGAAGTTGCAGAGTCTCTTCTGCAGCAGCTGCTGATTTTTTATATGGATGCGTACTCAATCTTTCTTGACGCCGTCGGGCCTTACGTGCAGATCGTTGAAACCGCCGACGATCTTGGCAGCCAGGACGCCCTGCTTATATCGCCGGAACTCTACAGAAAGTTCCTCAAACCGCTGGAGAAGCAATTCTACGAGTCCATCCGGCGGAAGGCGCCGAACGCATTCATGTTCAGGCATAGCGACGGCGCCATCTTTGAAATAATACCCGATTTTATAGAAGTCGGAGTGGATATATTGAATCCTGTGCAGACTTCTGCGAAAGGCATGAGGGACCGTCGCCTGAAGAACGCCTTCGGCCGGAACATAACGTTTCACGGCTCTATCGAGAAAATGGGGGATTCTGTGGATGAACTTCTGACCGAAGTCAGGGACAGGATAGATGCGTTTGCTCCGGGAGGCGGATATATCTTCGCACCATGCAACCATATGATTGACGTCAAGCCGCAGAATGTCGTTGCAATGTTCGAGACGGGTCGAAAATATGGTAGATATTCCTGACGGCCGTGCGGCTTGGCTAAAGCTTCTGCATGCGCAATTGGGTTTGAAGAACACAAATAATTAGTCGCCTGTGAACAGTAAGTTTTCGGTCTTATGGAGTCGTTGGCTGTTATGTAGTATCTCAATATTCGCAATATTTGGTGAATCATTCAAAGCGAAAAGAAAGCTTTTGCAGCAGTTTGCGGATATTGAGGCCGAAGGCAGATGTAATGATGTGAGATAGTCAAGACTTAATCTGACATTTCCCGATATATGGTTATGTTAACCGATGAGCACAGCGGAGCGAAGGCGTAGCCGAAGCGGAGCTGTGCTCATCAAAGCGAACCAATGAAAGGGGTGTCAGATGCCTACAGATCAGAAAATCATCAAGAACAAGGTCGGCCTGTTGGAACTGGCCAGACAGCTCGGGAACGTCTCGCGAGCCTGCAACATTTTGGGCTACTCCCGAGACAGCTTTTACCGGTACAGACAGCTCTATGAGACAGGCGGTGAGGAGGCTCTCAAAGAGATCAGCCGCAGGAAGCCCAACCTGAAGAATCGTATTGCTCCGGAACTCGAGAAGAAGGTCGTTGACCTGGCGTTTGAGCAACCAGCCTGGGGGCAGCTTCGCGTCTCCAATCACCTTCGCAAAGAAGGCGTGTTTCTCTCTCCCGGCGGCGTTCGCAGCGTATGGTTGAGGCATGACCTGGAAACCTTCAAGAAACGTCTCAGAGCCTTGGAATCCAAGGCGGCCCAGGATGGTCTGGTTTTGACCGAAGAACAGCTTGCCGCTCTGGAACGCGCCAGGCAGGAAAAGGAGGCTCACGGTGAGATAGAAACCGAGCATCCGGGTTATTTAGGTGCTCAGGATACGTTCTACGTGGGGACCCTCAAGGGTGTGGGCAGAATCTATCAGCAGACGTTTATCGACACGTATTCCAAGGTTGCCTTCGCCAAGCTTTACGATCGCAGGAATGCGCTGGTGGCTGCGGATCTGCTCAACGACCGGCTGGTTCCGTTCTTTGATCAGCATGATGTTCCTCTGCTGCGCATCCTTACGGACCGCGGCACTGAGTTTTGCGGCAAGCGTGAACACCATGAGTACCAACTCTATCTTACTTTGGAGGACATCGACCACAGTAAAACCAAGGCCAAAAGTCCTCAGAGTAACGGCATCTGCGAGCGGTTTCACAAGACGGTGCTGGATGAATTCTATCGGGTGACCTTTCGCAAAAAACTTTACAACACGCTTGACGAACTACAGAAAGATTTGGATATTTGGCTAAGCCAGTACAACGAAGAACGGGTTCACAGCGGCAAGTACTGTTTTGGAAAGACGCCGATGCAAACGTTCAGGGATTCAATACCGCCGGTGAAAGAGAAAATGCTGAACAAAAACTTACAGACAGAAATGGCGGGAATGTCAGGTTAAGTCCTATCTACTACAAATGATGCTAACTGAAATAGTAATATGGATAAAGTGCCACTGATTTTTGGTTGGCGCTGATGATGCAGTCTTTAGGATCGATCCTGCCAGTATTTTCTGCCAGTGCGCGCGCACGAAACAGCCTCTTTTGGTGCTCTTCCAGCGCTTGCCTGATTCTCTGCCAGTTTCATAACTTCTTTTCAACATTAATTTAGCACCCATTGTCATAGCCAGCCGCAACCCCCTGACTTCGAATTATGAGTTAGATGGTCATACACTCAAGTGATGTCATCACAAGGGTGGGACACTGTTCTTGTATCTGTTGGTCATTACAAATCAGGACATTCGGTTTTCAACCAACACTCTGCCAAGATACCGAGGTCTCTCCACCCGACCGCATTGCTCCTGTTCACATCTGCCCCTTCGCACCATGCCCAGCCAATGCAATCAGATTCAAGCCAATACTGAGCCAGCCTGGCCAAATCCTTCATATCTACACACTGATCGCCGGTAATGTCGGCTGCGTTACAATCCAGCGGTCCCGTCCACACCATTGAGAACGGCAGGACCAGGTCGCAATCGGTCAGCGCCGTTGCCTGGATCGGCTCGAAGGGTTCGCTGATGTGAGGTGGAATGATGGCCAGCATCGGCGTGGTGAAGATCTCACAACCAATCTGTGCGATAGGATCACAACCGAACTCCGCGTAAGGTAAGTTTTCATATGCCGGAAACCTCGGCGTCGTAAAGCCTGTCACATAGGCCGTCCCGTCTTCAGGGTCCTCCGTCATAGAGGTAATCACGGCGCCGAAGCCCAGTTCCTGGTTACATACAGTGGTGGTTGAACAGACAAGAGGCTCCGGACAGTTGACTTCTATGACAGTATCAAGAACCAGATTGGGATCACTCGGGTTCGTTTTGTCTATGGAGAAGCGGTACACCTGAGCTGCAAGGTCGTTCGTTGGATTGACTGATGAAGCCAGGTAGAGCTTCTGGCGGGAGGGCGAGACCAGCATTGCCGTTGGCCCGGCGAGGTTGGCATCCTCAAGGGGGATGCGCACTTCCGAATCGTTTCCTATCTGTTCATTATAGATCAAAATCCAGTTGTCTGAGCTGGGCAGATGTGCGCTGAGGATGAAAAGGGTTCCGTTGGAGTCAGTTTCGATTTCAAGCATGTGTTGAAGGTCGGGGTAATAGAGGAAGTCATTCGGTTCGTTGCATATACTCTTATAATGCCTCTGAGTGGGATCTGTGGCGGGATTCTGCCCGTAGAGATGCGCAAGGTTACAGTTGCCCGCCCCGGTCAGTTCGAGCTTGGCTGCCGCCATATAAGGGCATGTCCCGTCCTTCGGGCGCACCTGGATGGGAAGGACATAGACAATGTTGGCATCGTTTTGGTTGAAGCAGACATCTCTCAGCAGGAAACCTTCGAGCTTGCCGTCATAGTTGACGTCACGGAGCCCAACCAGGACAAGGTTGTTTCCATCATCGATAACACATGGGATCAGCACTTTACTTCCATCCTGGCGAATCAGACGGCCTTCGCCGTCAACCTGGTAGACATTATTATAACTGTCGGTTACAACGCGACCATCGTGGCTACAGGGCAGAGTCGAACAGGCGGGCTCTATGGCGTCTCCTGTACAATTTCCGACGTCATCTACGCTATACAGGTAGCTGTCCGGCACGTACGTTCCCGTGGCGGCGGGAGGCTTTCCCAGCAGAAGCAGCGACCCCGAGCCACCCATATCCTGAGTTTCAAGCTCACCAAGTGCAGAAGCGCCTTCTTCTTTGGGGCAGAGGTTCAGTCTCCGGGAAACGTCCCATGCCATAAGGTCATCGGTATTAACAACCCCATCGATGACCAGGTCCAAACATCCCTTGCCGACGCTGGCAGGATTGGTTAATCCGCACTCTGCAACAAGCACAAGGTAGTCAGCCGCACCGATGATGTTAAAGATGTCCTTATAGAAGTCCCCGCAGATTGCGATACAGTTGACAGAAGGGTCCCATTTGTCAATCCAGCATCGGACGCCTCTGCCGCGTAGTTCCAGCTCGACGTATGTCCCGCGGTTGAAGTTCAGGCTGCATCGGGAGAATGTGCCGGTAAAGGCTGCGAACTGTCCGCTTTCAATCGAACCTCGCTGGCCCGGCAATGGCGGTCGAATTCTTGCCAGTTCGATAAGGTTATCGCCGACCTGCGGCTTGTCGCTGAGATAGACAATCAGTTCCGCTTCATCAAACGGGTCATCGACGAACATATATTCAAAGGCAACCGTGATGTTTTCGTCGCCGGCGCGGGCGAAAGCGCCCTTGGCTGCGACTGAGCTTGCAGATTGCTTACCCGGCGCCTGCGTACGCATGTCCATTACCCCCCCGGAACCGGCAGGAATGCGTGGGTCATCATCTACATCTATCCGTTCAGTAGAACCTTCCAGGCAAAAGCTGGGGTATTGCGGGCACTCTGGCGGCTGGACATCATTCCGGTCTCTTATCCTCTTGCGAACACGGATGTCGAATTCGTTATGGGGCGATGGCGTCGTGTCATCCATCGCAATGATAGCCAATGAAAAGCCTAACAGGGGGATATCTTCAAATCGGCCGCCATTGGCAAGGGGCGCAAATGGGTCATTGGGGTCTCTGAGAAGCTCTGCTCCGTTCGGATCCACCAGTTCTTGATAGTACAGTGTCTGGCCGCCGGTATTGAGAACGGAGTTGGGACCCAGAACGAGCTGCTTGACATAGACGGTTTCCAGATCGGACATTATGTTCGGGTCATTGAAGTCCTGAAAAACAAACCCTTGGCGATTGGTCAGATTGAGCTTGCTATTCTTCTTCAGGATGAGCTTCTCTAAGACCCAGTTCTCCGAGGGGTCGTCAGTAAAGCCAGGGCTGTCGTCAGGTACGTGGTGGGCGCCGGAGTAGCAGTCTGGATTGTTCGGTCCGTTGCAGTCGTAATCAGCCGCCCGGAGTTCCAGCAGGGTTCCCCGGCTGCCCAAGGCGCCCTCTTTGATAATTACTGTGATCTGGTTGTTGGAGATAGTAGGACGTTCCAGAGCGTATGGATCAGGGTCCATATCGAGGTAGCGGTCGCCTTCAGATACAATCGTGTTGCACTTGATTGTGGCAGTTCCGCCGGCAAAGAATTCGCCGCCAAAGCCGGTGCTGGCCTCCAGTAAAGTGATGTTATTGAACTGAATATCATTGGCCCCATCGATATCCAGCAGCTTAACATCCACGTCGGTATTCATCAGTGTGGCATTGCCGCGGACAACCAGTGAACCATCCACGATGATGTGCCCTCCCGTGTTCGGGTCGGGATTGCACTCCTCACTGCCGCTGAGATTTACCACCGCATCGCCTTCGATGATTAACTGGCCACCAGCCTCAACATGTATATCCCCCGGACCATTGACGTCAGCGCGAACGACCGTAGGGCCGAAAGCGCGGCCGAAATAATCAGATGGTGTATAACCTACCTTCAGCAATGTCCCCTCGCCGACGTTGATCCTCCCAGGGCCGTAGAACAAGCTCGAGTTAGCATCCAGCCTTCCTGCCTCCAAACTGAGATCACCTTGCAGATTAATTACACTGAACTCAATAAACCCGGCGTTGGGCTCGTTAGGGGGGGCGGTATTCTCACCGATGGTGAAGTTGTCAAATGTTATACTGCTGAGATTGCTATAGAGGCCCCCTGCTCTTGTTGAGGCGGTATTATCTCTTAGCACGCAATCCTTGAACAGGAATTGGGACCCAGAGGTACATATGCCCCCACCACCAACATCTTCAAATGGGCCGGTATATCCGTTGATAATTGTGAATCCTTGCAAGACTCCACAAACCGGCCAATAAAACTCACTCGCATTTATGGCTCTCCCTGAAAAATTACAATCGATAATGGCCCCGTTTGGCGCATGGACTATTAGCAGCGATTCAAGGTCATAATTCAAATGGTCATCTGTGTAGGTACCTACAGCGACGAGCACAGTGTCACCATCGCCGGCCGCGTGCATTCCTTCGCTAATGGTCTTCTTCGGACCGACACCTCCGCCTTGAGGTGTTGGTGCCAGGCCGTCATAGGTGTCGTTACCGTCGTTAACATCAATGTAGTACGGTAGTGTGTTTGGGTTGCTGCTGTAAATTTCGTATTCGGCCAGATTCGTCAGGGTGTCGCCATCAGGGTCGGCACCTGGGGTGGCAACGTTAGGGTCGCCGAAGTACTTCTGCTCCCACCAGTCCGGCAGACCATCGCCATCGGTATCAATAAACTCATCTGCGCCGATATCGACACGTCCATCTGCCACGCGCTGTTCTGCGTCGAAGTCGGCCATGGCGTTCGCGTCGGGTACGAAATTTGGGTCGCCGGCGTTTATACACGCCGATCCAGCCCTCAGATGCCCGTCCTGTGTCAAGAGAGGGTCCACGTCGGCATTGCCGGTTCCAGGAAAATCAAACGCCCACCCCTGTACGCAACTATAATTTACAACTGCGGTGCTTTCTTGATCGGTATATACCTGGGAAGATATGTTCCACAGTTGTTGATAGTTGTGATTGTTCCACAGAATACAGTTTGTAAGTGTAAGGTTGCTGTTGAATTCGCCGCTGACCGCGCCGCCGGCCCCGGCCCGATTGTCGTAGAAAGTGCAGTTGATAATCATAGGGTTGGATGAGTACTCAGGCGGCTGGCAAGGGTCAAAACCATGACCAACATTGCAAATTGCGCCCCCGTGGGTACCGACGAAGCCGGTTTCAATAGTGCGATTTGCGCGAAAGATGCAGTTGATAATTATGGGGCTGCTGTGTTCGTTGTACATTCCGCCACCGCGACATTCAAACGAGGCCTCTGGCTCAAACCCTGGGGCGGCGAAGTTCCTCTCAAACGTACAGTTAATGACTGTCGGATTGCTCTCTAAGTTGGCCATCCCGCCGCCAAAGATTGCGAAATTGTATATGAAAACGCAATTTCTGACGATTGGGTTGCTATAGGCGTTGACCATCCCGCCGCCTAACCAGCCGAGGGGCACGCGTACGGTATCGGCAATCCCACCAGTGATGATGAAGCCATCGAGGACAGTATTTGAGTCGCAGAATTCGCACCGCACCGTGTTCCCGACCCCAGCCCAGAGCTTGGTTTTGTTGCTTTGCCAGTCGCGCCCATCTCGGGTGGTTTCATCACCGGTAAAACCGCCGTAGACCTGCACGCCGCTAACGAGTTGGATTGTTCCGAAATAACTCCCCCGAGCTACCCAGATCTCGTCGCAGGGGTCCGCTCCCGCCAGGGCATCCTGAAGATACTTGTAAGCCGTCGCCCAGCTCTGCCCGTTACCGCCCGGAGAGGCATCATCATCGACGTAGATGACATCTGCCAAAGCGGCCCCGCATCCTAACCCTAACAACAATACCACCATTACCCACCGGATTTTTGGATTTGTTCTCCGGCTCATTTTCTTACTCCTCGCAAAAAAGCCCACTTATTTTTCAAAAGCCCGGAAATCCGGACATTACAAGCGTCTCTGCGGAGGAATACGCAAGGATTTTGGGATATTGCGCAAAATCTGAGAGAATCTTCAAAATTTGTTCCCTGGCAGGCCTACAAGAGCCCGCCCGCAAGCATAAGCCATTGCAAATCAATGAGTTAGGATTCATCGGGATATTGGCATGGATTGAGTGGCAGCCCAGAGCCGACTCGGTTTCGGCTCTTGAGATCTTCTTGTATAAGGGCGGTTATGGGGTATAATAGTAACCAAACCCAGCAAGGCGTTTTTCCCTTCAAGATGAGTGAGGGGCCGGCAGGGAGGCTCGGTCAAATAGTCGGGAACGGTGCATGAGTTCTGACGGCCATACAGATATGGGGGGAACCGGCGGCGAATTTGCCACTACGCAGTGGACTGCGATCGGCCAGATTCGCTCAGCAGAGGCCCGCAAAGAGGCTCTAATCGACGACCTGCTCAGGAAATACTGGAAGCCCGTGTACTGCTGTCTTCGGCACAAGGGCTATGACAACGAGCAGGCCAAGGACCTGACGCAGGGTTTTTTCCATGAGGTCGTATTAGGCCGAGAATTGATCCAACAGGCGGATCGAGCAAGAGGACGCTTCAGGACATTCCTGCTGTTTGCTTTGGAACGGTATCTGAAAAGTGCTCACCGCAAAAAAACCGCCAAGAAACGCCTTCCCCAGCACAATCGAATCCGGTTGGAACAGACAGACCCGGCCGATCTGCCGCAGCCGGTCGATGGCCTAAGTGCCGGTGAATGCTTTAATTACACCTGGGTCTCGGCGCTGCTGGATAAGATGCTGGCCGAAGTCGAGCAGCAGTGCCGCCAGCACAAGCTGGATCTGCACTGGAATCTTTTTTGCGACAGGGTAGTGCAGCCGATTATGGAGGCAAGCGAACCTCCGTCAATGGCCGAGCTTTGCCAAAAGTATGGCATTGACGGCACAGCCGCGGCATCAAATATGCTCGTGGCGGTGAAAAGACGCTTTCAGACGGCCCTGAGGCAGCACCTGCGCGAATCTGTGTCCTCAGATGAAGCGGTCAACGAAGAATTGCGTGAGTTAATGCAATTTTTTGCAAAAAACAGCGCAAGATGAAAAACAACCTGCGTATTACTTGCTGAAAGATGGCTTTGACTGAGGCATCATGGACTCTGCCTGGGTGGTATAGGCTTGGTGTTAGCCAACCAGCATCTGATCGTAACGCTGTTTTGGTGCATGATTATGGCTAAGAAATCGACACATGGGTTGAAACCCGACCAACTGGCCGACCTTTTGTCCATCGGTATTGACGAAGCGGATTTCGTGGACAAAATCAGCGATAGCGAGACAATAGCCGAATTACTGCATGAGCGTTTGGTAAAGTCGCTGCCAAGAGATGCATCCTTGCTGGATTCGCTCTTGGTGATAATGGGGAAAATGGGCTACAAGATGGAGTCGCTCGCCGGCAAATCGCTTGGCGAGGTGCTGTTGGATGCCGAGACCGACATCGGTTTACTGCAGGCTATCAAGACCTACGGCAAGAAACTTTCATTTACGGTGGACTCGGACGACGAAAACGCTGTTGCACTGACGATATATCATGCGGCCATCGCTGGCGCTTTAGTGCACCACAACAAGAAGATCTCCACATCCTCCTACGATGCCCTTGCCCGATCGTTTTCCATACTAATAGACAAGAAGTGGCTGACGCCAGAGCTAAGGGAACTGTTCGTAAAGGCTTGCAGTATTTGTCGAAAGAGGGCAGAAGATGACGGAAAAGAGGAAGGATAGCTCAGATAGCAACGAGCAATTGCCCTCCGTCACCCGTCTTACGGAGGAGGAGAAGGCGATCTTTTCGATTCCTCCGCCTAAGATCACCGGTTACCAGATTATTCGAGCATTAGGCGAAGGCGGCATGGGGGTGGTGTACTTGGCTGACCAGCAGGAACCAATCGGAAGGCGGGTAGCGCTGAAGGTCATCAAGCCGGGAATGGATTCTAAGCAAGTTATCGCCCGCTTTGAAACGGAACGTCAGGCTTTGGCCCTCCTAGAGCATCCTAACATCGCGCAGGTCTTCGATGCCGGGTTGACTGAGGATGGCAGACCATATTTCGCTATGGAGTACGTCGAGGGCCCGCCGATCACCGAGTACTGTGACAAGCAAAGGCTCAGCATAGATGATCGTCTGCGGCTGTTCATTCCTTTGTGCGATGCTGTCCAGCATGCGCACCAGAAAGGAATAATTCACCGCGACATAAAGCCGTCGAATATCCTGGTGCTGTCCCAAACTGGCAAAGCAGTACCCAAGATTATCGATTTCGGTGTAGCCAAGGCAACCAGCCAGCCACTGACCCATCATACACTATTCACAGAGCAAGGGCAGTTCATAGGTACGCCTGAGTATATGAGTCCGGAGCAGGCAGAGATGGCCGCTCAGGACATCGACACTCGCACAGATATTTACTCTTTGGGTGTAATGCTCTACGAATTATTGACGGGGGTACTGCCATTTGAGCGAAAGGCATTTCAGAGGATGGCTGTCAGCCAGATTCAAAGGATCATCCGCGAGCAAGACCCGCCTCGGCCGAGCACGCGTTTGACCAACTTAGGTGACCAGGCCAAGAGGCTCGCGGAGGAGCGTGCCACCAGTGTTTCGGCCCTGGCCAGGCGCTTGCACCAGGAGCTTGAATGGATCCCGCTAAAGGCGATGCGAAAAGAGCGCGCGCATCGCTATCGGTCTGCTTCTGAGCTTGCCGATGATATTCAGAATTACTTGAGCGGTGCTCCCTTGATTGCTGGCCCTGAGTCGGCGGCGTATCGTATCAAGAAGTTCGTAGGGAAGCACCAGAGGGCAGTAACTGCGGTAGTTGCTGTAATGGCGTCTTTGCTCGTGGGCTTCGTGCTCACCACGATAATGTATTTCCGGGCCGAGGAGCAGAAGCAAGCCACCCGGCGAGCCAATGAGAAGCTAAGGTGGGAAAACTGCGTGGCGACACTTGGCATTATTCAAATGCGTATCGGGGAAGGGCAGTTCGCTCGAGCGCGCGAGATGCTTTACAGCTTGCCGCTGAAACATAGGGGGTGGGAGTGGGGCCGACTCATGCGCCAGGCTAGTCCCGAGCTACTGGTTATCAGAACCAGTGAGTTTGCCGACCGTCCGGTGGGCTCTCTCCATAACGCCATCTTCAGTCCTGACGGACGTTATGTTCTTGACGACCGTCCGGGGCTTCAGAGATTCTCCGTCATTGACCTGCAAACGGGTAAGACCGTGATGGTGTCGAGGCAGTACCCCGGAGGCGGCTGGCGGGAATGCATGCATTTCACTCCGGATCAACGCCACATTACCTACTGCTCGGGCCCTAATACAGTCGATGTTCTCAATCCGTGGGACGGCGACACAATAGTCCAGTTTGACAGTGGTGAAGACACATTGCGCTCCCTCGTCATAAGCTCAAACGGAGAACTGGCAGCCGGTTATGCCATAACCGAAGACACGGGCCAACGGCGGATTATTGTCTGGGATGCGACTAACGGAACCAAGATCAGACAATTCCAAATGGACAATATTGATCCTTCGCTGATTCTTCAGTGGCAAGCTGAACACCTGAGACATGAGTCAGAGGAGACCTGGTGGCTCGCAAGGCTCCTTCTGCCAAGAGGCAGAGTGTTGGGGTTTCTGCCTGACAATCAGCATCTTGTTTACGCGGACGAGCACCTGGGCATACTGGATGTGAGAACAGGCAACAGGGAGCAGATAGCCCAATGCCATAGCTGGCTATCGAGTTATGCTTCCGAGAGTACTACCGCTGCCATTTTGAACCCTTCTAACCAGATCGAGTTATGGGATGTTATCAGAAAGCAGCTATTGACGAGAATCGAGCAATTTACTCCTACCAGTGAACCCTGGTTGGCGATTGATGAGGATGCAAGATGGGTTGCGGCCTTGGCTGAGGATGGATGGGACCTATGGCAATGTGACAGTGGGAGACACATCAGGCATTATGTGGACAGCACCGTCAAGTCGATTGCTTTTAGCCCATCAGGAAGCTGTGCAGTCACAACCAGCCTGGGGGAAATAAAAGTCTGGTCCGTAATGGCTGATAGGAACGCTGAATCCAAACTATTTGTAGACGCCGCCAACAAGGCCATGAACATAGAGTATGTCGACCTTCTCAATGGAGTTCACGCATTCGACCACAGCAGACGCCACTTGGCTACAGGCGACAGCAAAGGCCGCTTGGCCTTATGGGATGTCCCGTCGTTCAGATTGCTCAAACAATGGCAAGCACACGGGGCAGGGCTTACCCGCGTTCAATTCAGCTTCAATGACGAACTCATATCTACCTCGTCGGCGGATGGCACTGCCAAGATCTGGGAGACTACTTCCGGCAAACTCTTACACACCATAGATGGTGTAGCTGGCACGATTTCAAGAGGTGTATCATTCTCTGCTGACGGCAGACGACTCGCTGTAGGTGCCCAACTCAAAGACCAATCACAAGAGCAGAAAGTGGGCGGCTATTCCGAAGTGCGCCTGTTTGACACGGAAACGGGTGAACTGCTATTTGCGACCGCTCGCGCCAGATTCGGCACAGACGTACTGGCATACAGCCAAGACGCAAAATGGCTGGTGGTGGGCCGCGGCCGCGGGGGCGGAGTTGCGGGCTCAGTTAGTATTCTCGATGCTGAGACTGGCCAAGAGCTCCATGGCGAAATCCCAGATATGGGCGATACCAGGTGCCTTGTGTTTAGCCCTGATTGCCGGTACATGTTGGCGTTGGGAATGACTCTTGAGTTGGTGCTCTGGGACATGGAACAGAAGCGTGAGGTTTGGCGTTTGCGCAACATTGAGGCACTGGACGTTGCTTTTCATCCGGATGGCCAGCGCTTTGTAACTGTGACCACCGACGGCAGGATTGCTGTACACGCTACACTTGATGGACGTGAAGTTTTGACTCTTGACTCTGGTCATGGTTGGCCACCGATAGCATTCTCTTTCGACGGCAGGCAGCTGTTCTATAGACTCAACCAGAAGCACATACAGGTACTCCACTCCGACGACTGGACTCTCCCGGATAAGAAAGCAGCTCTTGAGGCAGCCCTCCGGGATGTACGGCAAGAATTGCATTTGAAACCATAGGCTGCATAATACCATCTTTCTTTGATGGATGTGTGGTCGAGTAGACGTAATACAGCCCCCACATTTAAGTATACTTATTATTCCCTGTTTCTCCTCTCTTTCGATTGAGGTACGTCATGAGGGGCCGGTTTTCGGGTATTTCTTTAGCAGGCTACAAGATCAGATAGGTCTGTCTGAAATAAACGTTCTGATCGGCCCTGCCGGCATATGCGAACCAGTGCGCGCGCACGGAACTTCCTCGTATGGCGCTCTTATGGCGCTCGCCTGATTGTCTGCCAGTTTCATAAAACTTTTCTAGCACTAATGCAACGTTCTTCGGCATAGTAAGTTACAACACCCTGACTTCTATTTATGAGATTGGAAGTCATCTTATTTGGCCATTACGAGTACGGATCTCAAACTTGCCGGTCTTCTTGCGATGTTCTCACTAACGCCCTGGCATTTGGACAAAGCCTATCGAGTCGGCTGTAGCTTCTCGATAGGTTTCACTCTCGCAGTTGAGGTCTTGCCCGAGGATGGCTTAACAGGTAGCCCAGGCCGAAGGTTATTACCGTACCTAAGACTATCAGCCAGCTCCAGGCCAGCTCAACATATCCTTTATAAGACAACAGCAAGAGAAATGTCATGGATGCTGTACTGATAACCATTGCAACCACATTACCAAGGTTAGCCTCGCGTTTTGTCAAGACACCCAGCAGGAAAACGCCGAGCGTGGCGCCGCCGGTCAGGGAGAATATCTGAAAAGCAAACCACAGTATGTTTTCCACAGGATCGCAAGCCAGGGCAATTATGGCAAGAATTACACCAAATGTCACTACTCCGACTCTCGAGACAACCAAATAGTGTTTCTCTGTCGCTGACTTCCTGATTAAGGGTTTGTAGATGTCCATAACAAAGGAAGAGGCGAGTGAGCTCAGCGGCGAATCGATGCTGGCAAGTATGATTGCCGAAAGCATCAGTCCCTTCAATCCTACCGGAAGAAAGTTCGCCACGAAGTGGGAAAGAACCTCCTTTGTTTTGTTTGGCTGAAGCACGTCGGGGTTTTGGCGGAAGAAGACGTAGAGCAAGGTGCCAATGCCTAAATACAAGCACAAGATAGGCAGGGCCGTCAATATGGTGGACATGATTGTTCGCTGGCTTGCCCTTCTGCTTCTGACCGTCAGTAATCGTTGCATCATCTCCTGGTCGGTACCGAATACGGCCAATCCTATGAAGAACGCGTTGGCGGTTCCGGCCCAGAATGTCGTGGGATTGTTGAGGTCGAAATCAAAGTTGAAGACGCTCAGCCGGCCGGCCTCAGATGCGACCCGCCAGGCGCTTGGCAAGCCCCCCTGTATGCTGAACAAAAGATAGCCCAAAAGAGCCGCTCCCGCCAAGAAGAATACCGTTGCCTGATAGGCTCCGGCCCACACGACGGCTTTTATGCCCCCAAATGCGATGAACACAATACTCACTATTGTGAACAGCAAAACCGTCTGAGCCAGATTCCAGCCCATTATGACAGCTACTCCGAGGCACGCGGCGTACAACCTGACGCCCGATGCTATCAGTCGCGTGATGAAGAAGAAAATCGACCCGGCATACTGGGTCTCCGGCCCGAAACGGTACCTTAGAAACTCGTAAATACTCGTACAGTTGTACTTGTAGAATAGGGGGATAAACAAGAACGCCACCAGGATGCGGGATGCTGCTGAGCCGATGAAGAACTGTAGATACTGCCAATTCTCGCTGAAGGCGGTCGCAGGAACGCCGACAATCGTCAGCGCACTGACTTCTGTCGCCACGAAGGATAGGCACGCCACAACCGACGGCACCTTCCTGCCGCCGAGAAAGAAATCATTTGTGTCTTTCTCTTCACGTCCGAAGACATAAGAGATGACGAAAAGCAGCAGAACGCTCAGGGTGACCACTATCAAATCGCCGGGCCCGAGCGTACCTAATATATGCGGCGCCGCATATAGTTCGGTCATCTGACTGCCTCCATGGCTTTCCTCAATGACCGGTCACATTCATCAAGGATCTCACAGGCTCGCCGCAAATCCACGTTGCCCGAATGCATCACAATTGCCGCCTTGACGCTTCCTTTTGCCTGTTGCAGGAGTTTGCGCGCCTTAGTTCGGGAAAGTTCTGTCATTTGCATTACGATTCTTTCGGACCTGTCGCGTAGTTTTTCATTTGTCGCGTTGAGGTCCACCATGAGGTTTCCGTAGACCTTGCCCATTTTTATCATGGCGGTGGTAGTAAGGGTGTTGAGCACAAGCTTGGTTGCAGTGCCCGCCTTCATCCGTGTGGACCCGGTAACAACCTCGGGACCGACGACGGGATTGATAACTATCTCTGCGGGAATGTGTTTTACTGTCTCCGGGGCGCACGTAATAAAGATTGTACCCGCGCCGATTTTAATTGCTTGTTTCAGCGCCGCTCGAACATAGGGAGTCATACCACAGGCGGCAATGCCGACGACCACATCTTTGGTCTGAACTTTGTTCTTTATAATAGCCTGCGCTCCGTCATCCGGCTTGTCCTCGGCGCCTTCTATTGCCCTGACCAGCGCCCGTGTTCCGCCGGCGATGATACCCCTAACCAGTGAAGGAGAAACGCCGAAAGTGGGAGGACACTCCGACGCATCGAGGACGCCAAGCCGGCCGCTTGTCCCGGCTCCCACGTAGAACAGCCGGCCGCCCCTGCCAAAACGCTCCACTATCATTTCGACGGCGGCAGCAACGTTCTTTCGCTGCCTGTGGACCGCAGGTGCAACCAGCATATCTTCAGCATTGATCAAATCGACCATCTCCTGCGTCGACAACCGGTCGATATTCTCGCTTCTGCGGTTGCGCTTCTCCGTGGTCGGCAGTATTCTACGTCTTCTGGTCATGCAGGAACTATCTTTCCCAATACTAACGGTTGTTTCGCCCCCGTCGCACTGGGGACATTATTGGCAACACCTTTGACCGTCGCATGTGCCAGGATGGCAAACGACACCGCTTCTTTGGCGTCGCAGCTTATGCCAAGATCATCGCTCATGAGGATTTTGGTCGCTTCAAGTCTCTGTCGCAGCATTTCCACGAGGGTTCTGTTTCGAGCGCCTCCACCACACAATATGACTTCGTCAGGCATCTGAGGCAGGAATCGCTGATAAGCCTGGGCGATAGCGGCCGCCGTGAAGGCGGTAGCGGTAGCCATCATGTCTACACCAGACAGTGATTTCTTCATCATTCTGTGCTGCAAGGAACTGGAGTACTGCCGGCCGAACTCTTCACGCCCCGTAGACTTTGGGGGACGGCGCCGCAGGAACGGATGCCGTAACATATCCTTCAGCAGGCCTTCATCGACCCTACCTCGACCGGCCAATCTTCCTGCCCAGTCGAACTTCCGCCTGCCTCTGCTTATGAGTGACACGAGTCCGTCAATAATCATATTGCCTGGGCCGGTATCGAAGGCGACGATACTCTCCAATCGACAACCCGCGGGCAGATAGGTTACGTTGGCAATTCCGCCTATGTTCTGAACGGCACGGGTCCGCTGCTTATCGCGAAAAAGAACGTAATCAGCAAAAGGCACCAGGGGTGCGCCCTGTCCGTTGGCAGCCATGTCTCTCGGCCGGAAATCCGCCACCGTCGTAATGCCGGTACGCTGGGCGATTACGGAGGGTTCTCCTATCTGTAGCGTGGAGCGGAGTATTCGGCCGCCAAATCGCCTGCCTTTGGGATTATGGTAAATCGTCTGGCCGTGTGAACCCAACAGGTCAACCGTCTCAATGTCTATCCCGTTTTTTCGGCAAAGCGTGATAATTGATTGTGCGAACACTTCACCGAGTACAAAATTCAAATGGCAGATGTCTGCCACATTACAGGGCTTGAGTTTGCAAAGCCCAAGAATACTGTGGCGTAGTCCCGTAGAATAAGGAAATGTATCAAATGCGAGGACTTTGACCTTGTTTCTGTGGATGTCAACAACAACGGCATCCACGCCGTCCGCTGAGGTGCCCGACATCAGCCCGCCTACACGCATCTTGTCTTTCCCGTGGAAATCTGTTACGCGTTTTTTCATTGCCGTCATTTTGTCCGACTGCCGCCAGCCAGCCGGGAAGCCTCGTGCCGGACCCGCTTAAATAATTTGCAGTTATCGCGCAAACGCGAGACCTTGTTCCTCGCCAGCCAGAGCTTTTCGAAATCTTCTGCCATGTCGTGTATTTGCCTGCTCAATCTTCGCAGTTCGGAGTTTCTTACAGTCTTGCCGGCCCGCAGCGCTTTTGCTGTCAAGGCCCGCCGGCTTGCCAGACAGTCCATTCGCGCGGCCAATTTCAACTCCCGAAGCGCAAGTCTTTCAAATGGCGCCATAGGTTTTTGAGGCGACGGCCAAAGCGCACGAGCCGATAATTGATCAATTATCCTCTGTAATCCGGTTTGGTCCATCATATCAATGGGGCTCCGTTCCGGCGGTCTGATGTGCAGGAGCGGCTCAACAAGAGCATGATACAACAAAGACTCATTACGGCAAGGGCAACCACAGGTAACGTGAGTGTTGCCCAGCAATTGTAAAGCCTCGGCCATGCGGCCCGTGCGCTCGCCGAAGACTTGGCGGCAGAAGTTCCCGGTAAATTTTGTGTTGTCAACAGCCTTGCCATGCCATGCGTGCGCGGCCCCGTGAGCAAAACCGTGCAGACTGACACCCAGGAAGTTACGATGTCCCTGGTCGCCCCAATCCGTGTTCAGAAGACCCTCAGCGTGATGTCTTCGCCCTTCAGACGCAAACTTCGTTACATTTGTCAGCGAGTTGGCGAGCCGGGAGCCATGTGTCAGCCAGCCGCTCGTACCGGGACAGACCATCAGCCTAAATCCTGCCCCGGCAATCTCTTTGGTCCTGGCTATGTTCGAGCCATTGTGTTCGTATTCCCAATTGAGCAGGACAATATCACGCGGCAGGTCGGCCAGCAGTTCAGGGTATTTCAGGACCATATCCGCCCAGGCATTCATTCTTTTTCCATGCCTTTCGCAAAGACGATGGATCTTCAGGACAAAATCCAGATAAACGCGCCCTGTGCCGATACGCGCCGCCCGTCTCTTGCTGCGACCCTTACCCAGTTCCCACGTTTCATCGCAGCACACGTTGAAGTCGTCGGCTTCGAAGAGCGGCATGAACTCGCGGTAGAGCTCACTAATAAGCCTGATTGAACCGGGGTCTGCCGGACAGAGTGTTGTGCCGCCGGCAAAGCCGCGAAAGCCTGGCATTTCACCGAGCCGGCGGTATCGCGGGAGGCTCAGGACCTTTTCGAGGTGCCCAAAGCTTGCCAGGGACCCGACCAGTCGCACATGGTGCATTCGACAATGATCCTGCAGTCGAAGAATCTCCTCTGCTGTAAAGGGACTGTAGCCTCTTCCAATCTCAGGGTGCTTTCTGAAGGTGAAGACATTTTCTATGTACAGCTGCAGCTCATTTATCTTCCAGTGAGCAAGCCGCGTCACAAGATCCTTCAGTGTATCGAGCGTTGGCACTTTTCCACGCGAGCAATCATGGTAAACACCGCGCCTGCGGAAGTCGGGCTTGTCTTCTATTCTGCAGACCGGCAGGACTCTTCCATAGATGGCCGCCATATCACGCAATGTCTGCAGTGCGTAGTATGCCCCGGCATCTGCCCCGGCATGAATTTCGATGCCGGCGGGTGCTACCGTGACACGATACGCTTCGCAGTCTGCGATGTCCTTGTCCCGATATATTCTCACGGCTGCCGGGCCAAACGCATTTCTGATCATACGGGCCTTGAGAGAGTGGCGCGACAGGCTGTCACTGAGCTGTTGCAGGGGCAGGATGTCAGCGCTACGAGGGCTGGCAAGCACGGGCCGTCCGGGCCAACGATAAGCGCCTCCTTGAAAGATGACTTTCTTCGGAGGGATCAGTAGTCTGGCAAACTGACGTTCGTCCGTGATAGTCATGCGGGCAGTATAGCAGAATCAAGCGTGCTCAGCAAGTTGACCTATGAGTGTATTTGCCGGCGTCCACATGAACCGCTCATATTACAGTTGCAGGGTAAACATATTTGCTTGCCAAAGAGCTGCAAATTGAGATAGAATGCCGGTTGTGTACAGTATCACAAATGTTTGCGAAAAAGGAAGGACATGGTTTTCGGCAGGAAGCGGCGGGTAAACGGCGGATGAATGTCAGCGGCTAACAGTTTGCACCACGGGGGTGAGGCCGGAGTTAGTAAAGCGAATGGCGGGGCAGTGAGTTAGAGTATAAACTGTGATTGGCGGTCGCTGCGTTAGGGCAGCAGTTGGAAGGTGTCGAGGTTTTCCTTTGTGTGGGTAGGTTTGCGAAAAGGGATTCTCTATATTGTTGACATTGAGAAGCCGAGCCAATAGGATATGAAACTGAACGAAGCAGAGGTTTGCCAACTGCGGCAGGAAGGAAGCATGGGATGGATAATAAAACGGGAAAGAGAGTCGCCATTTGCGGGGTAATTGGAGTTCTTGCTGTAATTACGTCTGGTGTTTGCCTGGCAGAGGTTCCAGGAAGAGCCCTCGATGGGAATTCAAGAGAGGTCTACGATATAGGGGGAGGCAGTAATAGTCTTGAGGGAGTTATCGAGCGCACGCTGGAGGAATGCAGAAAGATTCCGAATGAAATAGCCAGAGGTGACGCACTGTATGAAATGGCGAAGGTATTGGTAAACACGGGAGATTTCGACAGGGCGTTACAAGTCACGCTCGAACAGTCATACGCGGATTTCAGGTCTCTTTCGTACATTGCGACTCGTCAAGCACACCTTGGGCTGTTGGAGGCTGCAAGAGCCACAGCGTATAAAATAGACAACAAACACTGGCAGCAAAATGTCCTTGTTGACGTGGCGAGGGCTTATATGCAGGCAGGCAAGTCCGATGAGGCGTTGGTTTTGCTCAAGTCGGCGCGAGAGATTGCAACGGAGACCGAAAGAATCGAATGCCTGGCCAATATAGGTCTTCTTTATGCCCAGATGAACAAACCTGATCTGGCAAGAGAAGCTTTTCGGACGGCTGTTCTTTTCAGGAAAGCGCAGCTTCCGAGCTGTAAGCCTAATCTGATTGGAGAGGCAAAGGCCTTTGCGTTGATGGCGGAGGCGGGCTTCATTGAAGAAGTGATTGGAAATGTCACCGATAGTGTGACACTGGGGAATGTGGCCGATGAACTTATTGCTAGTGGGAGATATAAAGAGGCAGAGCTTATCTCATTGAAATGTGACGTCGGCCGGCGCGCGTATATTTTGAGTCTCATGGCTCATAAGCAGGCGGAGGAGAATTTGAAAGAAAGTGCTCTTGCGAATCTGAAGATGGTAGAGGAGTTGATTTCAGAGTTTTTCCCGAAAGATCGTGTCGCAAGCGGGAGTTATTATTTGGAAATAGATATAGCGGCGAGCTATGCCCGACTTGGGGAATTATCAGAAGCCATGCGAATAGTGGAATCTATAAGAAGCAATACGGACAAGATAGGGGCTCTTACGGGGGTCGCCAGGTGGGTCAGAGAAGACGAGGCAGAAGGCTATAAAGTCCATCTCCAAGAGGCTCTGAAGGTGGCGAACGAAATACCGGACCCATATTTTCAGAGTATAGGACTTTATCAATTAGCTTTGGCACACAATGAACAAAATGACAGCGTTAGTGCACGACAAATCCTTAAGAAAGCTGCGCAAGTGACTGATTACGGAGGCGCAATAGGGGTGCTAAGCGGCATTGCGTCGGCTCAGGTGCAGGTTGGGGGCGTGGAGGGAGCGCGAGAAACATATGCGCGAGCTGTTGGTTTGGCGAAGAATAATGCTACTCGGCTGGAAGGAATATCCAATTCGATGGCGAGGTCCGGATTGTTTAAGGAAGCCCTGGCTGTGGCACGCCAGGTGGAATTTGAATCTGTTCGCCGGGGTGCCTATGCTTATATAGCGGAACATCAGGTGAGGAAAGAAGGAGTGGACCGGACTCTTATGTGGATCGCTAATATGGATGACGCAGGGGAACGCGCCGGTGCTCTTGCAGGGCTGACTTCAGGGCTTGAGCAGCGACGAGAGAACGATAATGAATGATAGTTTGACCAGCTAAGGGGTCATGCCAGCGGGCGCGGAGGGGAGCCAAGCGAACCCTGCCCACAGGTGGCAGGGCTGCTATGAGGTCATCCGTCAACGGTTATAGTCAATTTTTGTGGGCTTCTGGCTTTTATGTCATAGGCATGGGTTTCCGAGGAGCTGGGCTGGTTGGCGGCTCATCCTGCTATTCGTGCTCTCGCTGTTCTTAGCGGGCACCGTGTAATTATTCGCTTTTATCGCGAGAATGCTACCATCTAAAGAATCGTGCTTCGGGCACAGCCCCGCCTCGTAGTCATTCAGGCGAATTCGAGCCTTAAAGCCAGCTTCTCGGGTTGTCATAGTATTGTTATTGTCTTTATGCGAATCAATTTGTTAACGGTTGGGGGTGATTCTAATATGAGAGAACGTGTCATACTTCCAAAACGGTCATTGGCGAACAGGTCAATATCCGTTGCAACTACGCAACTGAGAGCAACCAAGCTCTTAAACTACTACGAATAGCTGGACCGTCAACTTTCGACTGTGTACCAAGCAGCAATGATATTGCATAGGAGGGGGTTTTCTTGTGGTTCTTGTTGTGGGGACGGGTTTCTTTGATTTGCACCCATTGTCACGATATGTCACAAATGCCACATGCGGTAATCCAGAAGGATCAGCCTACAACGGTCACTTTGAGTGTACCTGCTATCAACCGCAGCAAACGACCGAAAAGCCTTGGAATTTCAAGAGCTATTTGGTAACTTATGGCAGTAAGGAGACGAAACGATGTTATCAATGCGTGCATACGGGAAATGTCGGTTTAGAAGATCCCTTTGTTGTTTGAGCCTGTTTGTTATTGCGATTGCTGCTTCAGGAAGTTCAGGAGGGGAGAAGGTCTTTCCGGGGGCTGACGAGAAGACGCCCTCGGCGGCAATGTACTTTGATTGGATCAATCATGCGTGGGAGGGGGCCAACGAATTATCGACGATGGCAAACCTGGACTTCTTCAAATGGCTCTGCGATGAATACGGAATGAAACTTGACATCTATCTGTTGGACGCCGGAACAATTGACGGATGGGAGAGCTACGGCAGTATGGAGTCGGAGTCTTTCAGGAAGCGGTTCCCAAACGGTTTGAAACCTATCTACGAAAAGGCAAAATCGTTTGATTGGCGAATCGGCATGTGGCTGGGGCCTGACGGTTACGGTGATACACCTGAGCAGGAGAAAGCTCGCGGAGATATCCTGATCAAGTTGTGCCGCGACTTCGACTGTGCACTTTTCAAGTTCGACGCATGCTGCGGGGACCTGCGTAAAGGTAAGATAGACACTTTTATTCGCAACATGAAGGCGTGTCGGAATTTCAGCCCCGACCTGATAGCGCTCAACCACAGGATTAAGTTGAGTGAGCAGGGCAAAGAGTATATGACGACCTGGCTTTGGGAAGGTGCCGAAACTTATATTGATGTGCACATGCCGAGCAGGCAGGCAGCGACTCATCACCGTGTCGGCGCACTGTCCCGTGGATTGCCTCCGGGGCTGTCAAGACTTACAGAGGACCACGGAGTCTGCCTTTCATCGTGCCTGGACTACTGGGAAGACGATCTGATTCTTCAGGCTTTCAATCGCTGCCTGGTTCTGGCCCCGGAGATATACGGCAACCCGTGGCTGCTGCGTGACGATGAATTTGCGAAGCTGGCCAGGATTTACAATCTTCATCGAAGGTACGGCGAGATCCTTGTCAATGGCATGGTGCTTCCTGAGAGATATGGCCCGCACGCTGTCTCTCGCGGCGATGAAAGTACCCGGTTTGTTACGATGCGAAACCTCACCTGGAACCCTACAAAGTATCCTGTCAAGCTGGATAGTGAGATAGGATTGACGAGCCAGGGCGATGTCGAACTCAGGCAGTTTCATCCGTCGGAGAAGATTCTTGGTACTTTCAAGTACGGCTCAACCATAGAGGTCGAAGTATCGCCGTTTCGTTCCTGCCTGGTCATGGCCGCTACCGAGCGTGTCAATGAGGTTGGCGTTTTCGGCTGCGATTACGATGTTGTGCGGGACATGCCCGGTAAACCCGTAATCATAAAGCTCATGGGCCTTGCGGGCACGGAAGCGGAAGTCAAACTGGCACCGGGAGACAGCAGATTCAGCGGAGCGATTCTTGACGGCAAGGCAAACAGGAAACTGCTCGGGGGCAAGAGTGTTGAGGTGAAATTTCCGGGCAAAGCGCCGGAGGATCCTTTCCACCGCAAGCTGGGCGACCTGACACTGTGCGACGTACCGGCCGATGCTGAAGCGCTTTACGAGGCAACTTGTTTCGCAGCCGACAACGACGCGCTTGAGGTTCGCAGTCTCAGGCGTTCGGGCCCTACGAAAGTTCCGCAAGTCCAGAGGGCCCGGGATGCTTTTCTTAATCAGACGAGATTTCGCGAAATCGGCATTTGGGACAAGAACCTTTTCGACGGGAATTTGGAAACGTTCTTTCACAGTTCCGAGAAATATCAAGTTGGTTCCATGAAGATACGCGGTATCATCCGGGGAGGTGCCCTGCGCTTGGATTTCGGAGAACCTGTCCGCCTGGATAAACTTGTGATAAAGACAATAGACGGTCAATACGACGGGCTTGTGGAAAGACCGGCTGCGGTCTCGGCAGACTTGAAGTCCTGGATCCCCATCAGCCTTATGGGCAACGGTACGACTATAACCGCCGAGATTGAGGCGGACACTCGTGTGCGATACCTGCGTATCGGGGGCTATTTTGGAAAGGTGGCCGAGATCGAAGGGTACTATGGTGACACCATGCTGGACCGGTCTGCATGGCGGGCATCACTCGTATTCGGTCTGTATGAGAATGCGCCGGCGGTTCGTGCCTGGTCTTTGTCATGCACACTTGACGAGGTTACGAGAAACAGCTACCTGGCAGTTGCGATACACGGTTCGCACGGGGCAGAAGGCGCCTACGCGGCCATCCGCATGGACAACAAGTATATCGGAGCCCCTGATCGCAGCGTGTCCTATCATACGTCCGCATGGGAAGCCGGTGTTCGTGAGCATCAGTCGAACTACACGTATTACATACCGGTGACCAGCGATATGGAAGGCGAGAGGATTGATGTCGTGGTCCTTGGGGTGGATGAGGCGTTGAGTCAGCCTGAACGGGTAGAATCAATAAGGCCTGAGGTGTGGATAACGGCTTATCCAGCGCCTTTTGAGACGAAAGAGCTTGTTCTTGAGCGCTGACTTCCAGATTCAGTATGAGCCCTTGAGTAGAGCTGAGATTAGGGCATTTCGAGCACCTCTGCGGAGGAGCGTTCTGTTTTGGTGCACAGATGTTTCGCTGCGCTGCGTTGATATGGTGTTACTATGGTATTAAAAGGCTTAGCAGAGTAACTAAGCGTTTAAATGGAAATCTTAGATCATTATAAAGCGGTATTGCCTGGGTTTTTCTACAGATTAAGCCTGACCCTTTGTTTTTCTTTAAGATTCCATGCTTTCTTGCAATTTGGGGAGATTTCTGCTATCCTTAGCCGGATGACAAGTCCGGAGGGGCGCGGTTGCCAAAGTTGGCATTGAAAGGTCTTTTCAGGAAAGGATGTGGGTGATGCCTACCAAAGAAAAATTGCGTTTTGTAGTGGTGGTTCTGGTTCTCTTGGTGATGTCTTTTTTGCTGCCGGCCGATGCAGTTTTTGCCGAGAATGAGAATATCGGGCAGATGGTCAATAACGCTCGTGCTCTTCGTGAGAAGTTCTTGAGTGACCCTTATCGGCCTGGTTATCATTTTGTTATACCAGAGGGATTGGCCAACCCTTTTGACGTTAATGGGGCGATATTCTGGAAGGGGCGTTATCATTTGTTCTATATTTTTCAGCAGGAGGGCCGTGGCCATTGCTGGGGTCATATATCGAGTATAGATATGGTTCATTGGCGGCACCACCCTGTGGCCCTGATCGGAAAAGAGGAAGGTAAGCCTGATCGCGGCATGTTCAGCGGCTGCGCATTTGTCAACATGGATGGTGTTCCGACCATTATTTATCACGGCGTTAAGGCGGGGACATGTATCGCCACAAGCACCGACGACAATTTGGAGGTCTGGACCAAGAGCGAGCACAACCCGGTTATCAAAGAAACGAAAAAGGGCGATCCCAACTACAGGGTTTATAACGTGTTTGACCCGGTGGCCTGGATCCATGACGGGCATTACTACGCGGCACTGGGTAATGCTCAGATACTTTGGAAACTCAGAGATGAACTTAAGCCCGAGGAGAAGGGTGACAGACTGTTTCTTTTCAGGAGCGACGACCTTATTAACTGGCAGTACCTGCATCCACTGTATGAGCCGAACCCCAAGTGGACCGGTCCGCTGGAAGATAATGCGTGCCCGGAATTTTTCCAGTTGGGCGACAAGTGGGTTCTTTTGTTCATCAGTCATTCGAGGGGGTGTCAGTATTATATCGGGCGCTATGAGAACGAGCATTTCTATCCGGAGAGCCATGGGCGAATGAGCTGGACCGACAGCGGCTTCTTTGCTCCGGAAAGCCTTCGTGACGATAAGGACCGCGAGATCATGTGGTCCTGGATATTTGACAGGCGCGACGGTCAAACTCAGCGTGAGAGCGGATGGTCGGGGACATTCTCCTTGCCTCGCGTTCTTTCTCTTGCTGAGGATAATACGCTGCGGATCAATGTGCCTGAGGAGCTGGAGACCCTGCGATACAATCCGGTGACATTGAAAGACCTGGTTATAAAAGCCGAGTTTTTCAATTCGTTCAGCGAAATGCCGTTGAAGCAGATCACCGGCAACAGCATTGAGTTGTCGATAGAGATGGTTGGCGACGGGGCAAGTCGGATGGGCGTAAAGGTGTGTGCTTCACCGGACGGCAAGGAACAAACCCTGGTTTACTACGACGCCGAGCACAAGATGCTCAAGATCGACACGACGCGTTCGAGCCTCGGTGAGGGACAAAAGACCATCGAAGGCGGCCCGTTTGAATTAAAGCCGGGCGAGCCTTTGAAACTTCGGGTTTTTGTGGACAAATCCGTGGTGGAGGTATTCGCGAACGGCCGACAGGCGGTTATGAGAAGAATCTATCCGACGCGTACGGATAGCGTAGGCGTGTCAATATTCTCAACAGGAGGCAACGCAGATGTCTCCGTGTTAAAGAAGTGGGACATAATGCCTTCGAATCCTTACTGATGTTTTTCAGTTTTTGGGGAGTGGTTTTCAGGATTTCCTGGAAATGTTGAGTTAGTATCTGCTGCACGCAGAAACGCGGTCTGAACGAGCTCAGGCTTGCTCGTGAAGTGACTCTCAGGGGGTTCTTCGCTCGTATAATCGAAAAACTCAAGCCTATGGCGTAAACCCCCCACCCAGCATTCTTCGGACCGGTCGCGCCGGTATACGCGAGAACCAGTGCGCGCGCACGAAACCTCCTCGTCCGGCGATCTTCCGGCGCTCGCCTGATTCTCTGCCAGTTTCATAAGTCTTTGTTAGCCCTATCGTAGCATTCATTTGCACAACAACTTGGAATGCCGTGTCTTTGAATTATGAGAGAACATGTCATACTTCCAAAACGGTCACCGGACATTGAAAATGTTCAAGTTTTCTAAGAATTTTCTAAGTCTTTGCTGTCACTACACTTATAGACTTGGGATTTTTGCGATTTGACGTGCTATTTGGCGTTTGGGTTGTAGGTGCGCCACGAAAGCTGATGTGGGCAAGCTAGCCAATCCAGCCTGGTCAAAGGCTAACCACCAGGCCAGAACAGAACTTTGTGCGCAGGGCGGTAACAAACTGCGTGGAGCCAGAGGGATGGCGAATTGTCGGCCATAACAGAGGCGAAGGTTTGAAGCTCCGAAATCAAACACAATTGCATTGGGCCAAGGTGTCTACAAGCCCGAAGCCAGTATCGCTGCACGCGTTAGTAGGTGAGCGTGCGGGCGACGTGCCGGAGTCGCAGACCATGACAGGTAGTTCAACTGTTCACATCGGAACGTGGGAGAGCCATATCGTTTCCGACAGAAGCTTCCAACAAGCTGGAGAAGCAAGGCGGAAGTATGGCGATATGGCAGTCGGACCAGGCCATATTAGAGGCGTAGATGGGGTAATGCCCATCGAGTCCCGCGAGCCAGGGACACTCGAAGGGCCTGGCAGCAGAATGTGGAGGGATGAGTAGCGTATGCCATACACTGAAATGGAGAACATAACGCCGACAAAATTGGCCCTCATATCTCAACGGGCTCGAAAGGAACCTAAGTTTCAGTTTACGAGCCTGGCTCACCTACTGAATGAAGGGTTCCTGAAGGAATGCTAGTACAGGCTCGGCAGGGACCGAGCCAGTGGCATAGATGGTGTAAGTTGGAAGGAATATGGAGAGAACCTGGATGAGAGCGCCAGCAATTTGGTATCCCGGCTGAAGGCGAAACGCTATAAGCCGGCGCCTGTCAAGCGTGCTTATATACCAAAGAATGAGCATGAAAAGCGTCCACTCGGCCTGCCTGCACTGGAAGATAAGATAGTGCAGAAGGGGATAAGCCTCATATTAGAGGCTATCTACGAAGCGGATTTCCTGGACTGCTCCTATGGTTTTCGCCCGAAAAGAAGTTGCCATCAGGCGCTCAATGCTGTGGACAAGATAGTAATGAGGAAACGCATCAATTATGTGATTGAGGCAGATATCAAGGGCTACTTTGATAATGTTTCGTACGATTGGATGATGAAATTCCTACAGGTCCGCATCAAAGATTCGAGTTTTCTGCTCCTGATACGCAGATTCCTGAAAGCAGGGTACTTCGAGGCAGGCGAGGTCATTGCAACTGACCAAGGGACACCCCAAGGCGACAATCTTAGTCCCGTCCTCTCCAATATATTCCTGCATTTCGTACTTGACCTGTGGTTTGAAAAGAAAGTCGTGCCACGGGTCAAAGGAGCGTGTTATATAGTGCGTTATGCGGATGATTTTATCTGTATGGTGCAACATGCAGATGAGGCACAACGCATAATAGAAGCGCTCCGGAAACGATTTGCGAAGTTCGGCCTTGAGTTACATCCTGAGAAAACTCGCATAATTAGTTTTGGCAGATTTGAACGAGAGCGAGCAAGCAGGGCAAACCGGCGAGCCCACATCTTTGACTTCCTTGGATTCACCCATTACTGTGGTCAGAATCGAGCGGGGAAGTTTATCCTCTGTCGCAAGACCAGTAAGAAGAAATTCCGTATGAAGTGCAAGGAGATGAACATCTGGCTTCGGAGAATACGGAACCGTGTGAAGATGAAGGAATGGTGGCCGGCTCTTCGTGCTAAGCTTCGAGGCCGTTACCAGTATTATGGTGTCAGAGGTAACATGCGCTCACTGGAGCAGTTCTACAACTCGGTTGAGCGCATGACCTTGAAATGGCTGAATAGACGCTGCCAATGCAAATCGTTTAATTGGGAAGACTTTCGTCGATACCGAGAGCACTACCCGCTGCCGCAGCCGAGAATAGTGCATAACTTCTATACCCTGTCGCCTGTTGAGTGAGTTTTGCTGAAGAGCCGGATGAGGGAAATCCTCACGTCCGGTTCCGTGAGGGGCGTTGAAGCTCTCTTATGTGGCAGAATATTTTGGCACTCCTCAAGCGAAAGCGAGGAGAAACAGAGAATACAGAGCATACCTAAATAAGAGGGCCATATTACGTCTACTCGACGTGCTGCGTGACCAAAATGAAGCATCTGATTCGGACATGTCGGCAATCATCGTTACCTTAGCCGGGCACGTGGTTTCGATGTAGCCAAGTTGTGTGCGAAGGGCTTGTACGATGTTCCCTGGCCGTCCCATTTTCAGAGAAGGAAAATCTTACCCGTCCAGGTAGATTGTTGTAAAATTAGTGACACCGTTTCGAGAAAGTTATGTTTACGGATTGATATAAACACGGAATGGCTACAAGCATGGTAACCACGGTAACGGTGCAGTACCATCGGGTGCACAGGTAGTATTGCTGCATGTCGATATATGACCGTCTGAGAATCTTCCGCTAAAATGGCGTTGTAGTATTAAGGCGATTAGTTTTAGAGGCTGTAAAGTTCTGCGTCCTGGAGAATGGTGAAGCCTGCGTTCTTTATGACCTGCTCTGCATTGGTGTTTTCCAGGTTTTGTACCTCGAGGCAGCATACGCCCGTTTTGTGAGGCTGGAGAACGAAGCCATACGCATCAACGACGTTAATGCCGTTTTCGGCCAAGGCGGCGGTTAATCTGTGAAAGTTTCCGGGCTTATCAGGGATGGAGATAGCCAGAACCTCTTTGAGTGCGCAGGCACAGCCCAGATCGGCCAAGGCGGCATACGCATCGCTCGGCCTATCCACTATCAATTTGAGAAGTCCGTAATCGCCCCGGTCCTGGATGGCAAAGGCCCTGATATCGATGTTGCTCTTTAGCAGGTTCTGGGCGATGGCGTTTAGCCTGCCGGCCTTATTCTCGACAAAAACGTTAAGTTGCTTTGCCATATTTGAGTCCCCTACAACTTAGGTCTTTCGTCCACAACACGTTTGGCCTTGCCCTCGAACGCCGGAAGCGCACCGGGTTCGTGGAGCTCCACAACCGGGCTAATCGTAATGGACGAGCGCAGCTCCTCCCTGATTTTGTTTCTCAGGGCTTCGAGCTGCGAAGCCTCACCCACAAACAACTTCGGGTATATTTCCACCTTGACCGTCAAGCGGTCGAGAGCACCTTTCTTGTCGACGTAGATCTGGTAGTTTGTCCCCACCTCGGGAATCTGCATTACCTTCTCTTCTATCTGCGAGGGGAACACATTGACGCCGTTGATAATCAGCATATCGTCCGTCCTGCCCAGAATACGCGACAGACGGCGGTGCGTGCGATTGCACCGGCAGGGCTCGGCGTGCAAAAAGGCCAGGTCTCGCGTTCGGTATCGCAGAATCGGCATGGCCCGGCGCACGAGGTTGGTCAGAACCAATTCCCCTTCCTGTCCTTGTTCGAGCAGCTCACCGGTTTCGGGATTGATTATTTCCGCTATATATGCGTCTTCCCATATATGCATATCGTCCTTGAAGACGCACTCGAACGCCACTCCCGGCCCGTTCAGCTCGCTCAGGCCATAAGAGTTGTAAGCCTCGATGCCGAAAAGCTCCTCAATCTTCAAGCGGGTATTCTGCGAGTGCGGCTCGGCCCCGACAAAGGCCTTTCTCAAGGCCAGCTCGTCAACGCTTACTTTTTCATCTGCCAGCCTCGAATGAATGTGCAGCAGATAGCTGGGAGTAATGTGCACAACCGTTGTCTGAAAGTCCTTCATTACCTGAATCTGACGTTTGGTGTTGCCACCACCTATCGGAATGACAGTCATCCCGACACGTTCGGCACCGTAATGTAAACCCAGCCCGCCCGTAAAAAGGCCGTAGGTCATCATGTTCTGAAAAATGTCCGTTGCTGTCGCACCGGTCGCCACAATACTGCGAGCAAGCAAATCCGTCCAATTATCCAGATCGTCCTGGGTAAAGTAGATGACAGTGGGCACGCCCGTGGTTCCGCTCGACGAGTGAACTCTTACAACCTCCTTCATGTCCACCGCCAAAAGCCCCCTCGGAAAGCTTCGGCGAAGGTCGTCTTTGCTCGTAAACGGTATCCGTTTCAAATCCTCCAGGCTCTTTATGTCCTCGGCCGACGATATCCCTGCCTGGCCGAGCCTGTGCTGGTATAGCGAAGTTTTAAGCGCCCATGCAACCGTTTCCTTGAGCCGCTCAAGTTGCAGCTTTTCGATCAGGCCCCTGTCTGCTGTTTCAATCTCTTGATTCCAATACGGTATTTCCATTTTCAACTCTTTTGTAAGAATAGACTTAGCCGAAACCGTGCAACCACGGTGCACAAAGCTGTGGCCGACGCCGTGAATACCCAGCTACAGCCCTTCGACTTCCTCCTTGGTGACAACCTTGACGTTGCTTCCTGCAAGCATTTTTTCTGCCGTGGCGGTATCTTCAAACCTGAACACGAGAAGGGCCTTGTCGCTGAACTTCTCAACGAAACCGTACATGTACTCCACATTTATGTCGTTGTCGGCGCAGATTTTCAAAACACCGGCCAGGCCGCCGGGCTTGTCGTCAACCTCAATTGCAACCACGTCCGTCACATTGCAGGCAAAGCCACGGTCCTTAAGCAGCTTCACGGCCGACTCCGACTTGTCGACCACTATCCGCAGAACGCCGAAGCTCTCAGTCTCGGCTATCGTCAGCGCCCGGATGTTCACGCCGGCACCACCTAACAGTGAGCAAACATCGTACAGCCTGCCCTTTCTGTTCTCCAGAAATACGGATATCTGTGTTATCTTCATACCTGTAACCTCTATATTTTTCTCTTGTCGATAATTCTTTTGGATTTACCCATGCTTCTCTCTATGGTCTTCGGCTCGACGAGGGTAACCTTGACGCCTATGGAAAGAACGGATTCTATTTCCTTCTTTATCTTTTCCTGCATTTCGTGCAGCTTCTTGATTTCGTCGGAGAAGATTTTCTCTTCCACTTCGATGAGCACCTCAACCATGTCGAGTTTGTGGGCCTCGCGGTCAACGACAATCTGATAGTAAGGCTGGGTGCCGTCGATGCCGACCAGCACGTGCTCTATCTGAGAGGGGAAGACGTTTATGCCTCTTACAACAATCATATCGTCGGTTCGCCCCTTGATCTTGCTTATTCTGGGGCTGGTTCGTCCGCAGCGGCATTTCTCGAGGTTCATGCTCACAATATCTCTGGTGCGGTACCTTATCAGAGGTATTCCCTGCTTGGTGAGTGTGGTGATGACCAATTCTCCGTCGCTGCCCGGAGAGACATCTTCACCGGTTTCAGGGTCTATGATCTCGGGATAAAACACATCCGAGAATATATGCAAACCGTCCTTGTAGGTACATTCCTGAGCCACTCCGGGCCCAATGATTTCTGAAAGCCCGTAAACGTCGGTGGCCGACATGTTCCAGATTTCCTCGATTTCCTGCCTCATCGATTCACTCCAGGGTTCGGCCCCAAAAACTCCGATTTTCCAGTTCCCCTTGGCAGGATCCATCCCTAATTGTTTTACCTCCTCCGCCATATACAGGGCGTAACTCGGGGTGCAGGCAATAATTTCAGGTTTGAAATCCTGCATTATCTTCAACTGTCTCGCCGTCTGTCCCGCGGAAGTCGGGATAATCCTGAGCCCCATTTCCAGCGCCCCGTAATGAAAGCCAAGTCCGCCGGTGAAAAGCCCGTAGCCATACGCAATCTGGATGGTGTTGCCTGGCTCGGCGCCGGCGCAGCAAAGCGTCCGAGCCATAACGTCCGACCACAGCTTAACGTCGTCGCGCGTGTACCCCACAAGCGTCGGGTTGCCCGTCGTCCCGCTGGAGACGTGAATCTCGACAATCTCGTTCTGCGGCGCAGAGAAAAGACCGTAGGGATAGTTGTCCCGCATGTCAATCTTGGTGGTAAAGGGTAGCTTCTTGATGTCATCAATTGCTTTTACATTATCCGGCGAGATATTTGCCGCATCGATCTTGTCTTTATAGACGGGACAATTTCCGTAAATGTAGGCCACGAGCTTCCTTAGATAATCGGACTGCAGGGCCTTGAGCTCGGAAGGCGCCGCACATTCAACATCGTCTTTCCAAATCATGACTGACCTATCTTCCTTCCTTCGAGGAACTCCCTCTTGTTTTCCTCGACCACTTTCTTTTTAAAGACCATTTCTATCGCTTTAATCCAGCAATCCTGTTTGAGCGGCAATTTTGCTGAAAGCACACCCACCAGAAAAGTGTTCAAACATCTGGGGTTTGTTATTGCATCATTGGCCTTTTCGAGGTAGCCAGTCAGGTCAATGCCACCCGGTTTGAGGAATATTCTCAGGCGGGCGTGTTCTTCGGGATGAAAACAGACGAGACAGTCGGCGCCGCCGGGAGAAATCAGAGGCGAAAAAACCTTCTTCCCGAATCGAATGTGCGACTCGACCGAGCCGCCGCGCTGCGCCATGCCGTGCACCTCCGATTTTTTGACGTGGTATCCGGCAAACATAGCGGCGCAGCCGCAGATTTCCGCCGCCTTTAGAATCCCCTGTCCCCCGACGCCGCCGAAAGTAATATTGTAAACCTTGTCAGCCATTAGTCTAACCCGAAACTATCTCTTGAGCAGTCGGCACGGATGCCTGCAAATAATGACAGACAGCGCATCCTGGTCTATTCTTTTTCTTACAAGCTCTTCGAACTCCTTGCGATTCTTGGGGTCAACGACATCGACGAAATCCGCACCGCAGCTTTTGCAGAGGTCCTCAAGAATCAGCTTTTTGGTCGGCTCATTGCGAATCGTCAGGCCGGTGGCCGGGTGCTGCTGACCGCCGGTCATGGCCGTCGTCGAATTATCCAAAATGAAAATAATACCTTTAGCTTTGTTATAAGCCGAGTTTATCAGCCCGGTTATGCCGGCGTGCACGAAAGTCGAATCCCCGACAACGCCTACTATCCTTTTGTTCCCGGCCCCTCTGCGCCAGCCCTCGTTGAACGTGACGCCCGCCCCCATACAAAGACACGAGTGGAGCGCCGAGACAGGGGGCTGACAGGCCAAGGTATAGCACCCTATGTCGCCGGCAACGTATAGGTTCAGCTTCTTGAGAACAGCAAAGGTGTACCAGTGCGGGCAGCCCGGACACATTCTCGGGCGACGCTTGACCGCCTTCTGCTCGCGCTTGCGTTTACCCTCGACGATCGCCGGAATCATCTCGGGCCCAAGTTCGCCAATCCTGAACGACGGGTCCTTGGCCGAAAACTTCACACCCAAAGTCTTGATGTGCTCCTCCAGAAACGGATCCAGTTCCTCAATCACAAAAAGCTTCTTAACGCTCCCGGCAAACTTGACGATTTTGTCGTCGCAGAAAGGATAGCTCATACCAAGTTTAAGATACGACGCGTCGGGGTAGCACTCCTTTACATAGTGATATGTGACACTCGATGTTATGAATCCAAGGCTTTTGCTGCCCATCTCGATGCGGTTGAGCCTTGTCCTCTCAGAAAGGGATCTGAGCTTCTCAAGCCTTTTTTCCACCAGGATATGCCGCTTGTAAGCGTTACCGGGCACCATTACGTACTTGGGAATATCCCTCTGGAACGACCGCTTCGGCGGAACCTGTCTCTCGCCCAGAGTCACGTCTTCTTTGCTGTGCGAAACCCTTGTCGTCATCCGCACCAACACGGGCGTGTCGTATTTCTCACTTATCCTGAACGCCTCTTTGATGAACTCCTTCGCCTCGCTCGCGCTCGAAGGCTCCAGCATGGGGAGTTTCGAATAGATGCTTACCCAGCGGGTATCCTGCTCATTCTGGGATGAGTGCATGCCGGGGTCGTCGCAGACCACGACAACAAAGCCTGCCGACACCCCTGTGTAGGACGCCGTCATGAGCGGGTCCATGGCTACGTTGAGTCCGACGTGCTTGCAGGCAAAAAGACTGCGCACACCTGCGATCGCGGCACCGAGAGCGACCTCGAACGCCACCTTCTCATTCACCGACCATTGCGCGTCAATTTCGGGGAACTTAGCGAGGGTCTCCAGTATTTCGGTGGATGGTGTGCCCGGATAAGCAGCGGCCACGCGCAGCCCCGCCTCGTAGGCACCATAAGCCAATGCTTCGTTGCCCGACAACAGTAGCTTGTTTGTGGATGTTCTCTTAACCATAGAACAGGTTATTATAGCAGCCGGGGCGGGTCGGGCAAGAAAAAAAGCCCGGCAAAAAACCGGGCTTTTTCTCTCGTACCTACCATTTCAAACGCGCCATTTCAAACACGGTCGACAAGTATCTCAAAAGGTGTATTCGAAATTAAACCTGAAGAAGAAGGCATCATCTCTATTGTCTGAGTTGTAGAAGCTGCCTGGAATCAGATACTCACCCAGAAGATGCGCCGAAAGCTGCTTACAGCACTTCCATTTCAGCCAGCAGGTTATCAATTGACCGCGGAACTTGCCGCTTCTTGAGAAGAAGCTGGTGCGGCCGTTAATGGGGTCATCGTCAGCCCAGAGCAAGTGATAATCAGTAATCAAATCCAGTTTCTTGGTCGGCTTGAAGGTGTGACCGACAAAGAATCGGTGGAGATTCGTGGTTTCCGCAATCATTGTTTCCGGCGAATAGGTGTATATGTAAAGCTCGCTCCATTGCGGCCACTCGCCCCAAAGCGGGTCGAACTGCTCTATTTTGCTTGTTCCGGGGTCGTTGCCTGAAAGATATTCGTACCCGGCACGGAGGCTGTTGGACTTTTCATCGTTGAATTTGTAGTTGAGTGTATTCTTTGAGCCGTAGGCCTGAAGGTCCTGCATCTCACCGGTCGAATCTGCCTTATCGCCTCTTTGAAGCGCACCCTCGACTCGATAACTCCAGTTTTTGTCAATATCACCGGCCACCGCCGCGCCGTATGTAAATACTTCCGCTTTCTTGCTCCACGAGGGTGGGAAGTCCGGCGGATCGGAAAGAACATCAATGGGGTTATCGTTCTTGTAAATGAAGTAACCTTCCAACTGGGTATCTTTGATAGACTTGTTCTTCAGGTACACAATCAGCCCCTGCTCGTCCTGTTCGGTAAAGTGTCGGTCCCTGTCGTTGAAGGGTTTGAGCCATGCGTCTGATGCCGCGTTCATGTAGACGTAAACCAGGTCGACCTTCGAATCCGTCTCCTTCCAGTCGTAGGTGAGCCGCAAAGCATCCAACATTATTGTTCGTGAGCCGTCAAGCGGCGTTCCATCGAAAACGAGCCATGGATTGATATCGAGAATTTCCTGACGTCCAATGACGCCGGTAAAGGGCAGTCCGAACATATTGCGCGCTGTGAAATTAAATTTGTCAAAAAGCAGTTCGTCAAAATCAGTGTGCTGTGGTTTGCTGCCGGGCTCGTCCCAGGTTCTGAATTCCCAGATAAGACGTGTGTTGAAGTCCACATCGTCATCCAGCAGCCACTTTGTCGACCACCTCGTGCGATAACGCTGGAAGTTATACTTGTTGTTGGCGGCGTCACTATCCAGGGTAGTAATGTTTCTTGATGTTATTGTTCTGAACCTGTGGTCGAGGCCCATTTCGAGGCCCGGCATTGGGTTATGGAACCAGTCCAGCCACTCACCTTCCAGATGCTTATGCGGTTCGGGCGCCGGGGTCGCCGTGGCCTCCAGCCGCTCCTGACCTACCGCAGCCTTCTCATCCGCCGCATAGGCCGTGCCAACCAAAGCCGCCATCACCAACAAGAAAACCAAAACCTCTTTCCATTCTCTCTTCTTCATTTCCGTTCTCCTAAACCTCAGTTAACAAATAACTAAAACGCGGCAAAGTCTCCGCCATGTCGTCTCATTCCGCGAAGCACTTCGCAAGATGCTCCTTCGACGACGGCCTGGTTGCAAGGCTCACCACAACTGCTATGATTATCGATATCGGCAGCGCCACCACAAGGGGGTCCACCACCGGCCAATTTGGATAGTCGGCGAGAATACTTGGTTTGCCGCCCGTGAATTTCTGCACCAGACCTATGTCTCCTGCCTCGTTCGCTTTCACAAACAGAAGCCAAAAAGCGGTTACCACGAACCCGCCTACCATGGACCAAATAGCGCCCGCTTTGGTCATACGCTTCCAGAACAGCCCTCCGACGAAGGCCGGCAGGAACGCTGACGCACACAAACCGAAAAAGATCGCCGTCGCACGTGCAATGATATATCCGGTTTGCGCCGCGTAGTAGCTCCACAGCATCGCAATAATTATACCTAATATAATCCCTGCACGGTTGACGCCGATGCTTCTGCCGTGTCTGCCGGTGACCTGCTCATAAACATCCCTGCCGATGCTGGTCCCAACCGCGTGGAACTGGCTCGAGAGGGTGCTCATAGCCGCCGCCAACAGCGTGAGCAGAAAGACCAGCCCGAACCACTTCGGCATCGCCGAGGTTATATAGATTGGAATAATCTGGTCGGAATTGCCCTTGGCATAAACAATCGAGATACTGCGGCCTGCGACCACCCCGGCGTCTTTTGCCGATTGGTCAACCTCAGCATCACACAGTACAACCGGCGCCATCTTACCCTCAACATCGACCCACTTGCCGGTTTCATCCTGCTTCATCAACTGCAGCACCACCTGCCCTTTCGCCTCGTCTATGGTATTGGCCACCCGACCTTTGAAGGGTGGGCCATACTGTGCGAAAAAGGCATTCGACAAGCTGCCGACGGTAAAAGCAACTCCTGTCATAATCAGAATAAACACACCACCCACTAAAACGGCCCGGTTGAGCTCCCTCTTGCTCTTAACCGTCATGAACCGTACCACCAATTGCGGCTGGGCCAGCACCCCGATACCTACGCCCAACGTAATCGTGGACACCACAATCCACCACAGATCGTACTTGGCGTCACCGAATCCAAACGAAGGCATAGCCGTCCATCCACGGTGCCCCATCGCCTGTAGCTTCCCGGGAACCAGGGGAGCCAGTCCGCTGAGGGTACTGTGTGCCTTTTCAAGTCCACCCAGTTTGCCGTAAGTGAACAGCAGCAGCGTCATCATGCCGACAAACATGATCGAGCCCTGCAGAGCGTCGCTGTACATCACGCCCTTCAGTCCGCCCATCACCACGTACGCAGCTATAATGACGCTGAAAACCAGCAGCGCAATATTATAATCGATGCCGAACTGAGTCGAGATGAACTCGCACCCCCCAATCAGAACCGCCGCAGCGTACAGAGGAATAAAAAGGAATATCACCAGCCCCGCGAACACCTGAATGAACTTGCTGTCGAAACGCCTGGCCAGCAGCTCCGGAAACGTGTGGGCATCAAGACGGTGCCCCATGCGGCGCGCCGGAGGGGCAAGGAAAACGAAGGCGATGAATATCCCCACAAAGATATTCAGAAACGTCAGCCACAAAAGGCTCATTCCGAAAAGTCCTGCTACCCCGCCAAAGCCTACTATCGCGCTGGTCGAGATAAACGTCGCGCCGTAGCTCATCGCCATCACGAACGGATGAATCTTCCGCCCGGCGATCAGATAGTCAGACGCCGTCTTGGTACGCGTGTATCCCAGCCAGCCGAGATACACCACCATCAACAGGTAAATAAGTACTACAAGGATTTCCGTAATTCCCACTGTCTGTGCCAACATCTTGCTGTCCTCCAAATCAACAGCTCATAAAGTTAAGGCCACAGCCACCATTACTGCTTACAAGTTCTCAGAGAGCCCTGCGTTTTGCACCAGCACCCACTGCTCTGCTTCAATAGCTGCCGCATGCAATACGACCACGCAACACAGGACGCCGCGCGGTCACTTCGCAGGGGATATTACAGCTCTTCCTCAACCTTCTTTTCCTCTTCGGCCCAGCGTACGTCCTCCGCCTTGGTCACCTCTTGGCCGCGATTCCAGTTGAGCAGACCATATATGACGCACAGTAATGCACTCGCGATACACAACAAATACGCCATCGAAACATACTTGTCATCGATTCCCAGCATGACATCTTCTCCCTTAAGTTTTTCCGGTGTCTTTGAGCCCTGACAAATCCTTCCAAGACGGTCTAACTGTTCATGTACAAACCAACCGTATCTGTTTCTCATTAAATAATCGGTGCATTTTCCTTTTTATTAACACTAAAAACAACGTTATTTCGCATAAACACTGGAAAAATATGAGTTTGAAAACGGCGATTGATCTTGCCTCGGCCGGCCTGTTGTGGTGGCCGTGCACCCGATTACAAGTCATAACTATTTGTATTACAAGGTTTTATGTCATTTTCTGTGGCCGGCCGCACCTTAGCCAAGCCCCAGAAGTCTCAATGCGTTGCCCGACAGGATACGCTGCATTTTTTTCCCCGGCAATTGCAGATTTTTTAACATCGACAGGGTTTCTTGCTGGTCCGTCCACGGCGAATCCGTACCAAACAAGACATACTCCTCTGGGTGATTCATAATCATTTCACGCGCTGTTCCCGCCTCCAAATACTCCAGCGCGAAAGATATCTCCATATAAATCTGTCGCCCGATGAGCGACTGTCGGACCTCGTCCCACTGCTCCCAGGCGCCGAGGTGGGTTGTTATGAACTTCAACTCAGGGAACGCCTGTTTGATTTTCACAAGCCGCTCAGGATCGGCCCTTCTTACGCGCGGAAAGGCTATATCATATCCCGTGTGCATAACCACCAGCAGATCCTCCCGGCAGACCTGCTCGTAGATCTCGAACAGCCGCTTCTCGTCCACATAAAAATCCTGATAAAACGGATGGAACTTTATGCCCCTGAACCCTTCCGCTTTTAGCTGCCTCATCCTATCGGTCCACTTCGGGTCCAAGGGATGAAACGAAGGAAACATTATCAGCCGCTCCGAACGGACCTGCTTGCACCATTGGAAGATGGAGTCAAACTGCTCAGGCCTGGTAGCTATACAGCAGACGATGCTCTTCTCGATTCCCGCCTTGTCCATCGAATCGAGCAGTTGGCTCAGTGTCCCGTCCAGATAGGCCCTGACATCGGGGGCTTCCTCAAGCAGCTTGCGCATGGCGCGTGGCGCCAGCTCATCGGGAAACGCATGTGTATGAAAGTCAATAATTCTTTGTGCCATAGGCTAAAAGCAACCCAAATAACCTCAAAATTGAGGTAAATCATTCCTGGGCCAAACGGTCCAGTTGGGTCGTTGTGTAAATTGCCGATAATCATAGTGTTGTCAGCCCAACCATTCCAGAGATTTTTTGGCCTGGGCACCAAGCACGCGGACCATGGGGGCATGTCTTGCCGGTTGAATAGAGCGGCAATGTGCGGTAATATTACGCTGGACGTGAAGTAGTGAACCTGATGTGCTGTATGGAGACCAACATATGGAGACTATCAAGGAATTTGTGAAAAAAGACAAGTTTGCGGTGCATTGTGGGATTGAGTTGTTAGAGGTCTCGCAAGGCAGGGCACGAGCGAAAATGCATATCGAAAAGCACCACGTCAATGGTGTTGGCCTTGTGCAGGGCGGTGCCATATTCACGCTGGCGGATCTGGCCTTTGCCGCTGCCTCGAATTCGCACGGCACGGTTGCCGTAGCCATCAATGCGAGCATTTCCTTTTTGAAGGGGGCGACCAAAGGCACCTTATTTGCGGATGCGAGGGAAGTATCCATAAATCCCAAGCTGGCGAGCTATAACATAGATGTAACTGATGACGCCGGCGAAATTATTGCGGTCTTTCAGGGTATGGTATACAGAAAAAAGGACAAAATTGAGGGATAAACGTGAGGCGCCAAAACAGGCTTGGTCACGCGGGTCACAACGGGCCGGCTTGATGTGACCGCGTCGAGGTGCCAAAAGAGTACTTGCCCGGCAGGATAGCCGGGGTTATAATGCGGTATCAGTGAAGGTAGTCCGTCAGAGTCTATGCTGGAGCAGGTGCCTTACTTAATGTAAGGACACACCAGAGGTGGAAAATCCTTTCGGACACGGAAACCATGAGGGATAATTGGCCGGCGTGCGGACCTTTGGGCGCTGTGATTGTTGCATGCAGAGAGCAGTCATATAGTCGGCTTGGTGAGATGGAGTGTGCAAATGCGAAAATACTTGGCGCAAAGAACAAAAAACATCGAGGCAAGCGGAATCAGAAAGGCGTTCGCGCTGGCCGCCACCGTGAAAGACCCAATCGACTTCTCAATAGGTCAGCCGGACTTCGATGTCCCTGAGCCGCTGAAAGAACAGGCGATAAAGGCCATTCATGCGGGCTTCAACAAGTATTCACAGACAGCGGGCGACGAGCCGTTGAAGCTTAAAATTGCACATCAGGTAGAAGCCGAATTGGACTGGGAAAGTCCGGCGGTACTCGTGACCAACGGCGTAAGCGGAGGGCTGCTGCTGGCCTTTCTTGCGCTTATCGATCCGGCAGATGAGGTGATTATACCTGACCCCTACTTTGTAATTTACAAGCACGTCGTCAATATGCTGGGCGGCAGATGTGTTTTTGTTGACTGTTATCCGGATTTTCAGTTGCCTGTCGAAAAAATTGCGGAGCGCATAACCGATAAGACCAAGCTGATAATGGTCAACTCCCCTTGCAACCCCAGCGGCGCCGTGTATTCGCAGGAGAGCATGAAAGAGCTTGCCAAAATCGCAGCCGAGCGCGATGTCATAGTCTTATCAGATGAGATTTACGAGAAATTCTCATACGACGGGCCATGCACGAGCATTGCGAGCTACTATGACCGCACCCTTCTTCTGCGAGGTCTGGGCAAGTCTTACGCAATGACCGGATGGAGGCTCGGTTATGTCGCGGTCCATGAACGCCTGGCGCCGGTGCTCGAAGAGATGACCAAGATACAGCAGTACACCTTCGTCTGCGCGCCGACGCCGTTCCAGAAAGCGGCGGTGGCGGCGCTCGATTATGACGTCAGCGCTCACGTCGAGACCTATAGGAAAAAAAGGGACCTGGTCTACGAGGGGCTCAGGGGGAAGTTCGAGCTGGTGAAGCCGGGCGGCGCGTTTTATGCCTTTGTCAAGGCGCCTGGCGGCGCGGCTACACCGTTCGTGGAAGAGGCGATCAAGAATAAGGTGCTCGTAATACCGGGCAATGTGTTCAGCGAAAAGGATACGCACTTCAGAATAAGCTACGCAACCGCCGACGACAAAATACGGCAAGGCATCGAGATTCTGTGCGGCCTGGCATAAAAAGTAAAGGCAGAAAAGCAGCCCTGGCCGAGAGTGCGGACAATTTCACGCTCCAAGCTTTAAGAGCGTAACAGAATAAAGCACAGAAGGGTGTGTCCTTTGTTCAGCAGGAGCTTGTCTGAGTGATTGATTTGGGGCGGTATCAACTGGTGCAGGGAAAACAGATACTTAACGGCTTGCTCTACATTGTCATCCCCATCTACAGGTTGGCCAGATAAGGTTTTGCCACAGCGGAACATGAGGTCTTATTGGTTTCTCTGCCCGTCCTCAAAAATGGAGGGGAGCCCTCGCATCCCCCGTTTAGATGACAATTCCCGCCGGTCATTTCTCGAAAGAGATGTCTATGAATGGCACATCTCAAATTACGAACTTCCTGCTGTTTGTAATTGCTCTGTCGGTTTGTTTCAAAACATCCTGCACGTATTTTGTAGCCATGTTCAGATCAGCATGTCCAAGCAGCCTTTGAACCACAAATGGGTCTCCTGACCTACCTGCAATAGGTCATTGAATCCGGTCGTTCAGGATCGGCTGGGGTATAGCGCTGAGACAGATGACAGCATTTAATATCCTATGGCCTTCAAGGGCAATGCAAAGGGTGTTTCAATCCGTTGCCCACTCGGCAGGCATGAATATCCTTACCAGTTGTTCTGTCGGCTAAACCTGATCTTTAATGCAATGCTGCAATTAGCAGCTTTTGTGCTCTCACTATTCCCACCTCCGGTTGGTACCATAATACCCGGTGCCACCAGGCCGCCGATAGCAACCAAGCTCTTAAGCCACTACGAATAGCCGGTACGGAAGGCTGTGTCAACTTCAAGACTTTAGGGCCTGCGATGAAATGACATAAGATGGTCAATTGCCAGAAGAAGGTATTAGATAAAGAGTCGTGTTGGTGGTTCTATCCTCTCCAGGGTCGCTTCCTCTGGGTCGTTGCCAAGTCTGCCAAAATTTCTCTTGCAATGGTTGCATCTTCGTCAACTTGAAAATCAAACATTCCCGCGACGATAAAATCAGCACCGTTTTCAAAAGCAAACTTAAAGCCTTCTCGGGGATGGATGGCTCCTGCCGCTAAGACCTTGTAGGCGAGCCAGGGTGTGGTCACTTCTTCCATGAATCGAATAGTCTGTTCCGGGGTCATGGACCAGTAGTTGTCTGCTGAGTTGTTAACGACATCTTGGTACTGTTCAGGTCGCCTGGCAGACCAATAGTTCCCACTATGCAGGGTTTTCATGAAGAAATCGGCTTCTATACCGGCAGTATCAACCGCTATAGGTACATCTATGGAATGGCCTCCGACGCCGGCTACTATTCCCTTTCCCTTGATGAACTCGACAACCTTGCCAATAAGCCCGATGCGACCATCTTTAACAAACGTGTCTGCCACTCCTCCTTGTATATAGACTGCCTTGGCGCCATTATCAATAGCTCTTTTTGCGTCGGTGGTGAGGTCATTTTGTTTGGGTCTAACTTGTGCGATCCACTGGAGCTTTCCGCCCATCTGCTTCCAATACTTATTGATAATTCTGATACAGTGGTCGTCGAGTCTTAGCTCGACTTTTGCCATTTGATGTAGTCACGCTGCCAGGCTGAGATAATCCAGCAGCATATTCCTTAATTTGGATGGTAGTTTATTAAAACCGTTATGATCAGAAGCCTTTGCAAAAATGCT
>Ga0307378_10000497_pt1 | contig 69501 bp, 66 predicted proteins | sample UN1MG_FD_202238 | JGI IMG/M metagenome (GOLD analysis project Ga0307378, IMG submission 202238) | Soil microbial communities from Risofladan, Vaasa, Finland - UN-1 | ecosystem: Environmental > Terrestrial > Soil > Coastal area > Acid sulfate soil | place: Finland: Risofladan, Vaasa | collected... | reverse complement strand
CGAGAGCGGAAGGTGAATCTTGACACCATTCGGGGCACAGGGCCGGAGGGCAGGATCGTTGAGGCGGACGTGGAGGCGGCGTTGGCAGCCGCTTCTGGGGCGAAAGCCACACCCCTGGCGCACCGGCTTGCAGCGGCGCGCGGCGTGGACCTGGCGAGTGTCCGGCCGAGCGGTCCGGGCGGAAAAATCACCAAAGAGGATGTTTTGTCCGCGGCGGCGGGAGCGGCAGACGCCGGCGAGGTGTCGCCGCTGTCAGCCATGCGGCGCATCATCGCCGAGCGCATGCTCCAGTCCAAGCGGACGATTCCCTGCTGCTATCTCGAGATGGACGCCGACGTCACGGATCTGGTGGCGCTTCGGGCGAAGTTGAACGCCGAGGGCGAACCGAAGATTGGTTTCAACGACTTTGTCATCAAGGCATGCGCCGGCGCGCTGCGGCTTTTCTCGGCTGTCAACAGCCGGTGGGTCGAGGGCGGGATCGAGCGCCGCCGCGAGGTGAACGTCGGGTTTGCGGTCGCGCTGAATGAGGGGCTCCTCGTGCCGGTGGTCCGCGACGCGGACAAGAAGTTGCTGCGCGAGATTGCCGCCGAAACGGCCGACCTCGTCGAGCGGGCGCGGTCCAAGCGCCTTCGCCCGGAAGAGTATCAGGACGGGTGCATGACGATCTCGAACCTCGGCATGTTCGGCGTCAGGAGTTTCATCCCGATTGTCAATCCCGGTGAGAGCACGGTCCTCGGTCTGGGGCTGATTGAAGAGCGGGTCGTCTCGCGGCAGGGGAAGATCGAGGTCCGGCAGATAATGACGCTGACCCTCTCGGCGGACCATCGGCTGGTGGACGGCGCCGTGGGCGCTCAGTTTCTGGAGACGATTCGCGACGCTCTGGAGGCGCCCGCGCAACTGGCGGAGGGATAGCGCGGCCCGACGTTTCACCTTCGAGACAAGCACAGGCCCCGGCCTTTTCAGGCCGGGGCCTGTCCCAAGGAAAGGAGGAGGGTTATTGCACGATCGCCAGGTAAACGACGTATCCGGCCGCGCCTAAGGCAATCGCCGCCAGCAGTAATGCCGCGGTCGCGACGTGGCCCAGGCGCCGATGCGCCTTGAGCAGCATCGACTGATAGACTTCGAGGACGCGGCGGTGGCATTGCTCCAATTGACCGATGCATGCCAGATGCCGGTCGGCGCTTTCTTCAACGGTTTTGAGGGCGGCCCGAAGTCCCGCCAGGCCGTCCACCATCGCTTCCGCCAGGTGTGTCTGCTGTTCCAGGATTTCGTGAGTGCGCCGGGTGAGCGCCGCTTGGTCGCCGGCGAGGTCCGGCAGGCGGCCGATGGCTTCTGCGACGGCACGGCTCGTGTTGCGATGGCCGTCCAATTCACGGCCGATCTTTTCGAGTGTCTTGGCGCCGGTGGCGCCGGCGGCCACCGATTCGGCGATTCGCTCCGGCAGCGCTTCGAGCGCCCGGACCCATTCGCCGTCCGGCGCATCGCGCTCGGGGCTGCCGCTCGGCGTTTCTCGCGGCGGTGCACACGGGGCCTCCGCAGCGGACAGGCCGTTCCGGGTGGACACGGGGAAGGGGTCGGCCAGCGCGGCGCCGGCCTTCGGGCCGTCGGCTGCGCCCTCGCCGGCGTTGCAGCCGACTGCTGCCAGGGCCAAGCCTGCATGTTGTGCGGGCACGCCGATCCGGTGCTGCCTCTCGCGGCGTGCTGTGCCGAACCAGGATTTCATGCGGTCAACGAGACTCAACCGAGCCATTGGGCCGCTCTCGCTTTCTCGTGGAAGGACACTGCGCACGCACACCCGCCCGCTTGATGGTAGGTGGTGTCGCGCTCTCGCTCGCAATCGTTTAATGTTATCGGACATGCGCGGCCGTGCTCTTGAACAAAAAAGTGAGGCTTGGCCTGGGGAACAGGGGTGGAGGGTTCGGCCGTATCCCCTGCGTGTCGGGTGTCCTCACCCGACACGCATCAGCGCGCGCGGGTGGCGACCGTGCGGGGTGGGAACACCCCGCACGCCATCTTTTTTGCCGCGCCAGTGGCTTTGGCGCGCGGCGCCCGGCGGGATGGGCGACTGCTTAGGACCTACGGGAGGGGGAGCCGGCGGGCAAGGGCCCTCTCTCGGCGCTTAGACTTCCATGATCTCTTCGGTCTTGTGGTCCAGGACGTCGCCGACCTGCTTTTCGTATTTGTGGACGAGGTCGGTGGCATCGTCGCGTGAGGTTCTGGCGGCGTCTTCGCCGAGTTTCTTTGCCTTTTCCTCGGTATCAATGTGGTGGATGGCGTCGCGCCGGATGTTCCGGAGGGCGATCTTCGCTTCCTCGGTCATCTCTTTAACCTGGTGGACAAGTTGTTTGCGCCGCTCCTCGGAAAGCGGGGGGACGGCCAGGCGAATCACTTTGCCTTCGACGCTCGGCGTGACACCGAGGTCGGAGGCTTGAATGCTCTTGGCGATGTCGCCGACCGAACCCGGATCGAACGGCTTGATGATCAACATCAGCGGGTCCGGGACGGTGATGGTCGCCAGTTGCCGCAGTTCGGTCGCCGTGCCGTAGTAGTCCACTTTCAGGTGTTCGACGAGGCCGGCGGAGGCCCGGCCGGTCCGGACGGTCCGCAACTGCTGGCGGAGGTGTTCGACGGCCTTTTTCATCTTGTCTTCGGCTTCGCGCAGGATGTTGTCAACGGGCACGATTACGCCTTTCCTATAAAGGTCCCGACTGGTTCGCCTGCGACCACCCGGCGAATGTTTCCTTCCTGCTTGAGATTGAAGACGATGATAGGGATGTTGCTCTGCTTGCAGAGGCTGACGGCCGCCACGTCGAGGATCTTCAGGTCCTGCTGCACGACGTCGTCGTAGGTGAGTCGGTCGTAGCGTTTGGCGTTCGGGTTCGTGTTGGGATCGTCGGAGTAAACGCCGTCCACCTTCGTGGCCTTCAGGAGCACTTCGGCTCCGAGTTCGCTCGCGCGCAGGGCGGCGCAGGTGTCGGTGGTGAAGAAGGGGTTCCCCGTGCCGCCGGCGAGGATGACGATGCGGCCCTTTTCAAGGTGGCGGACGGCGCGGCGGCTGATGAACGGCTCGGCCACTTCTTTCATTTCGATGGCCGACTGGACCCGCGTGTCGGCGTCGAGGGCTTCGAGGCAGGCCTGGAGCGCAAGGGAGTTGATGACGGTGGCGACCATGCCCATGTAGTCGGCGGTCGCGCGCGGGAGGTCGGCCTGCTCCGAGAGGGCAACGCCCCGGAGAAAGTTGCCGCCGCCGACGACGATGGCCAACTGACAGCCGGCCTCGACGACTCCCCTTGCTTGGCGGGCGATGGTCTGCGTTTCTTCGGGGTCGAGGCCGGAAGCGCCGGGCTTGCAAAAGCCTTCCCCGCTGATCTTGAGCAGCACCCTTTTATAGGCGCAGGTGGCCATGGGCCGCCCCTTGCTCATTCCGCTGCTTCGCCCACCTCGAACCGCGCGAAGCGCTGGATGACGATGTTCTCGCCGGTTCGCGCGACGAGGTCGGCCAGGAGGTCCTGGACGGTCTGCTCGTCGTTCTTGACGAACGGCTGTTCCAGGAGGACGTGTGCAGCGTACCACTTGTTCAGTTTTCCTTCGACGATTTTTTCGACGATGTTGTCGGGCTTGCCGGCGGCCTGTTCGCGCGCGATTCGTTTCTCGGTTTCCATGAGGTCCTCGGGCACGTCTTCACGTCGCACGGCAATGGGCGCCGCGGCGCAAATGTGCAGGCAGAGGTCATTCAGGAAGGCGAGAAACTGTTCGTTTCGGGCGACGAAGTCGGTTTCGCAATCGGCCTCGACCAGGACGCCGACCTTGCCGTTGTGATGGATGTAGGAATGGACGCGTCCTTCGGCGGCGGTGCGCACAGCCTTTTTCCGGGCCGCCGCCAGGCCTTTCTTGCGCAGGACCTCGACGGCCTTTTCCACGTCGCCGCCGGTTTCTTCCAGGGCGAGTTTGCAATCCATCATGCCCAGCCCCGTCTGCTGGCGAAGTTTAAGAACCTCCTGGGTAGTAACGGCCATCGAGTCCGCTCCTTATCGTTCCAGGTTGCTTCTTGTGATTCGTGTGCGCCGACCGCCGAGTTCGGGCTCCCCGCCGCGGTGCGCTTCCGGGCGGCGTTTCAGGAGACCGCCTCACGGCGCGGTGTCGGATTCGGCCGAAGCCGATTCGCGCTCGTCCTGGGTGGACGCCTGCGGCGCCGGTTCGGGTTCGCTCGCTTGCTGGGTATCCGGATGCGGTGTTGGGAGCGGCATTTCGGGTGCCGGTTTCCCGGCGCGGGGGCTCTGCTGGCGCGGCTGCCGGGCGCGGGCCCGCGGCCGGGCCGGTCCCCGCGTCAGCGCCTGTCCTTCGCCTTCCTTGGCGGCGCGGGCGGCCCGGTTGGCTTTACCCTCGACGACGGCGTCGGACAGATGTTTCAGGACGATCTCGACGGCGCGCATCGCGTCGTCGTTGCCCGGGATCACCACGGTGATGTCGTCCGGGTCGGCCTCAGTGTCGGCGAGGGCGACGGTGGGGATCTGGAGTTTCCGCGCCTCGCAGACGGCATTTTTTTCGCGGGCCGGATCGACGATGATTAAGGCGCCCGGCAATCGCTCCATCGTCCGGATGCCTTCGAGGTTGCGTTTGACCTTACGGAGTTCGCGCTGGAGGCTGGCGATCATTTTCTTGGAATAGACCTGGATCGCTCCGGTGGCTTCCAACTGTTCGAGTTCTTCGAGGCGCCCGAGGCGGGAGCGGATGGTGCGGAAGTTCGTCAACGTGCCGCCCAGCCACCGGTGGCTGACATACGGCATGCCGCAGCGTTTTGCTTCCTGCTCGATGGCGGCCCGGGCCTGGCGCTTGGTCCCGACGAAGACGACGTCCTTTCCTTCGGCCACCAGCCGCGTGAGGAACTTCCTCGACCGGACGATGCCCCTGACGGTTGCTTTCAGGTCGATGATGTGGATAAAGTTCCGCTTCCCGAAGATGTATGGGGCCATCTTGGGGTTCCAGCGGCTGACGGGGTGACCGAAATGGATGCCGGCGTCAATGAGTTCCTGCACTTCCAACTTTGCCAAACGCTTCCTCCTACGGTCTAGGCGCACAAACCCCTCTTCGGGAAGGGGGATCCTAAGTTGCCTCGGCAGATTTGTCAAGCCTTTTCTCGCTTTGGCGGGGATTGCGAGCCGCTTGGTGGCTGATGTTCTGCGGGCAGAGGGTATCACAAGGAAGGGGCCGCCTTCGGGTCGGCCGCCGTTCGGCCCGCTGATAGCCGCCGCCTACGGCTCCCACAGACGGTGGTTGTCGGGAACCAGCGGGTCAATCTCCATCGGGCTAAACGATTGCACCGAACCGTCCGAGAACAGGATGTTGATGTAGCCGAGATGGCGCGCCGATTCCTCCAACATCTCCTGGAAGTCGGGCCTTGTGTAATCCGCCCTCAGCTTGGGGTGGTCGATGACCAGGATCTTGTGGACCCCGGATTGGAACTGCTCGGCCCCCACCGTCATGCCATAACTGCACCTCATGGCCACCGTCACCCCCAGTTCCACCTCCATGCCGTTCTTGCTGGTATCCGGCCCGAGCCAGCCGTAGGCTTCGTTGTTCGGGTCGGTGGTATCGCTGGGGCTGACGAACACCGGCTGACCGTCGAAAAGGACGCAGTTGTACTCGCCGCAACTATACTTAATCAGTTTTGCGATCGCTGTGCCGCCGATGTTCGGGTAAACCCGGATGATGCCGTCGTGCGACTCCCAGTTGTTTATGTAGTTTTCCGTGATCGGGGAGTTGTCATTGAGGCCGATCTCGATGTAGTCGCCCTTGGCATCGCTGCCCTCCCAGGTGCCCAGGTGCATGTGGCCGAAGCCCTGGTGGTCCGGATCGGCGAAGCTGATCTCAAGACTCCGGGGCCTGTTGATGTAAACAAGGAGCGCCAGCAGGTCAGTCACCGCCATTTGCCCGCCCCCCGCGTCCGCGTCGTGATCGTCTTCCGGGCAAATAAACGTCCGAGGGCTCTCCATGGCCGTCTTCGGAATGAACGGAAACTGCTCGGCCTTCGGGAAAAGGCCGGCCAACTCCCCCGCCTGCGCCCGGTGAACGTAAAAACCGTTGTAGATTTGGCGCAGGTTGTCGCGGCACCAAGTCGCATGCGCAACCGCCCAAGCCCTACTCCCCACCGGCACCAACAGCGCCAGCAGCACCCCGAGAATGACGATCACGATCAGCAACTCTACGAGCGTAAATGCTCGCGTTTTCATAGGGATCGCTCCTCCACCCAACCAGCGCGTCAATGAACCGTGTGATCGTCGAGTTGGTGTTCGGGGTGGCGCACGAGCTCTCGGCCGCTTCTCCGGTACGCCTCCTGGATCTGGGGGTACTCCTTAAGATACTCCACCACGAACGCTACCTGCATTTTCCACTTCGGCCCTTTGCTCATCTTCTCGCCGATGTAGCGCATGCCGAGTTTCCAGTACAGGACCTTGACGGCCTCGAACTGAACGGTCGCGTCAGGGTCTTTTTCGGCGGCTTCCAGGAGCCACACCAAGGCCTCCGGCGCGGCACAGCGGCCGAGGCCGATGACGGTGGCGATCCGGACGTTCCTGTCCGAGTCGCCGGTGACCAATTCGCCCAGCCGTCGGGCGGCCTCCTCGTCGCCGTACCGCCCCAGCGTGGCCGCGGCTGCCGCACGGACCTGCGATGCGGCATCATCGGTGCACCGGCGCACCGTGTCTCGGTACTTCGGGTCGGGAAACCGGGCCAACCCCACCAGTGCCGCCGAACGCACCGAGGCGTCCGATTCTTCCAACGCCGCCTGGGCGAGACGATTGCCTGCCCCCGACGGCCGGGTGTCGGCCAGCCGGCAGATCGACGCGATGCGGTCCTGCGGATTTGACCCCTTGATCCGGGTTCGCCTAAATGCCACCACGCCCACAACCCCGATGACCATCCCTATTGCGGCAAGCACGAGTATTACAACCCCCCACGTTCTCGCCGGGCTTCGCCTTGGCGCGACGCCTCCTCCGGACCGCAACAGGGAACTTGACATGTCTGAAACCCTCTTGGCCGAAACGGCACCACCCCCCGACCCCCGACCCATGACCCATGTACCCATGACCCATGACCCATGACCCATGACCCATGACCCATGACCCATGACCCATGACCCATGACCCATGACCCATGACCCATGACCCATGACCCATGACCCATGACCTAACTTACCACAACACCTACATTTTAACACCCCATCCGGCCGGTTGTCAACCGCAAAAATTGCAAAAGGATAAGCACGGGGATTGCGAGCCGCTTGGCGGCTGATGTTCCGCGGGCAGAGGGTATCGCAAGGAGGGACCTTCTTTTCTTTAGGACAAGAGACCGCTCTGCGGCGCGTCCAGGAGAGATTTCAGTGCCGCCAGGACCGCGTTTTCCACCTCCGGGAGCGGCCCCTTGAGGCGTGCGCCGGCGGCCCGCTGATGGCCGCCGCCTCCAAAATGCGTCGCCACGCCCAAAATGTCGGTTCCGGGACGGGAGCGTAGGCTTACGCGGACGTAGCCGTTTGCGGTCTCGACGAGCATCAGCCCGACCAGGACGCCGCGGACCTTCATGCACTCGTTAATCAGGTTCTCCGTGTCGCCCGCGTCGGCCCCGACTTCGCGAAACATGTCCTGCGTCAGCCGCATCACCATGACCCGCCCGCCGAGCGCCGGCCGCATCGTCTCGACCGCGCGACCGAGGAGATGGATTTTGGCCAGGTCGTCATTCCAGAACATTTCTTCGTGGATTCGGTCGGGCCGGGCCCCCGCCTCGAGAAGGGTGGCGGCCAGGCGCAGCGTTTCGGCATCCGTGGTCGGCAGGCGGAACCAATCCGTATCGGCCGCCAGGCCGGCGAACAGGCAGGTGGCGATCTCGGCATCGATGACGGCCCCGGCCTCCGATAGGATGGCATAGACCAGGGTCGCCGTCGCGGCCGCCTCCGAATCAACGAGCATGAAGTCCGCCAGGTCGTCCTGCGTCTGGTGGTGATCGATGACGAGGCGGAAGGCGGCGTTCCTCACCAGCGCTTCGACCCCTTCGAGTTGCTGCCAGGCGCCGGTATCGACGAGGCAAACGAGGTCGGAGCGCTCGACCGATGCCGCATCAACCTCGCGTCCCGCAACCTTCACACTCCGCTCGGGGTCCAGGAAGGCATACTTGCGCGGCGGCGCTGTCGGAACGATCACCTCGACGTGCTTGCCTTCGGCTAGAAGCCATCGTCGGAGGGCCATCATCGAGCCGAGGGCGTCGCCGTCGGGTTTGACGTGGGCCGTGAGGACTACGCTGGCGGCTCGCCTCAGTTCCTGAACGGCTTGGCGATAATTGCATTTTTGTGCCACTCAGTGCGCTCCGAGAGTCCCGCATCCCGGCGCGCCGGGATTGCGGCTAAACAAGCCGTTGATGTTTCTCGTTGGCCGTCGCCGTTCCAATCGAAAATTTTACCCGCCTTCGGCGGGCCAAAATCGCCAATCGAAAATACCGCCGCGTCCCCCGGGCTACTCGACCAAGTCGAGCGACTTATCGTAGAACGTCCGGTAGTCGTCGCGCTGGGACGTCTTGAGCATCGCCATCGCCGTGCGCGGGTGTTGATTGAGAATGCCGGTGACCATGTACGGAACCATGTAGCCCCAATCGAGTTCTTTCTGGAGCGGGCGAATCGTCTGGGCGACACAATCGAGAATCGGCCGGATGTCGAACTTGGGGTTCTTCAGGAATCCCAGGAGCAGTTCGGTCGGGCAGTTGCCGGCGGCGCGGCCGAGGCCGTAGATTGTCCCGTCCACGAAGTTCGCGCCCTTGATGATGCCCTCGATGGTGTTGGCGAACGCCAGTTGCTGATTGTTGTGGAAGTGAACGCCGACCTCCTTGTTGGTCAGGATGCGCTGGTATTTCTGAACGAGGTAGTCCACCTGCTCGCTGTAGAGCGCTCCGTAGGAATCGACGACGTAGCACGCGGCGACGTGGCTCTCGCGTTCGACCTGTTCGAGGGCCGGGTCGAGTTCCCAGTCCGACTCGGTCGAAATGGCCATGACGTTGATGGTCGTCTCGTATCCCTTTTCGTGGGCGGCGTTCTCCAGCGCGATCGCCTTGTCGATGTCCTTGACGTAGGTGGCGATGCGAATGGTATCGACAACCGATTCGCTCTTGGGCAGAAGATCCTCCGCCACCGCCTTGTGGGCGTCCTGCATGACGGAAATCCTGGTGCCGGGGTTCTCGATGCCGTCGGTTGCGCGGCGAAGGTCCTCCTCGTCGCAGAACCGCCACGGGCCGAACTCCTCCGGCGAGAACATCTCCTTGGAGTTGCGGTAGCCCAGTTCGACGTAATCGATGCGGGCCTCGCAGCAGGCGCGATAGACGGCCCGGACGATCTGGAGGTCAAAATGGCTGTCGTTGGCCAATCCGCCGTCGCGGATGGTGCAGTCAAGAACCTTGATTTCCGGTCGAAACACGGCACGCCCCTTCGTTCAGTTCCCAATAAGCCGACCCACCCGCCCTCCGCCGGGCGGGTTGGGTATTATACACCTGTCCGCCTTCGGGGGAAGAGGTTGTATTGCAAGACGGGTCGAGTTCTGGTGACAGACACCTTCATTCGCCTTGACGCGGTGCGGCTGGGCGGATAGGGTGGCGGCACGACCGGCATAGATAAGCGCGTGTCACCAGAACTGCTGTTGCGTTTCGGTTGGAGACGGCATACAGTCTTGGCATCAAGTCCGAATTGAAAGGGGGTTCAGATGACCACGGAAGAACGCCTGGAGAAACTGGAGCGGGAACTGGCCCGAATACAAGCTGGCGGGCCGGACAATGAGGTCCGAGCCCGTCGCTTTGTGTTGATCGATGAACACCTAGCGGCGATCGAGCGGCAGCTGGCCGAGATGCAGACCGAGTTGCGTACTCACGTTACGCGTATGCAGGACGAGAACAGCAACGCCGGGGCCACGGTGGGCGTGGACCAGGACAGACCGAGGCTGAGTTGCTTGGACGAGAAGGGCGAGACCCGCGCCGGGCTAGACGCCGCCAAGATCGGGCCGAGCGTGATCTTGCACGACGACAACGGCGAGACAGTCGCCCGGTTACCCGTCGGACACACCCCAGAACTGGAATGCAAACTGGCCACGCGCATTGCCGACCTCGGGCTGTCCGCTCGCGCGGAGAACATCCTCATATGTGAGGACATCATCAATGTCGGCCAACTCGTGCGCCTGAACGAGGATGACCTCCTGGCCCTGACCTCCTTCGGCAAGATCAGCCTGCGCGATGTAAAGCGGAAACTGGCAGATTTGGGGCTTTCGCTTCCGGATTTTCTCTCGGAACGGAGAAGAAACAAGGAGTCTTCAGTAACTACCGAGGCTTACCCGGCGTGGCGAGAGCGCCTGGGAGTTGTGGAGCGCGAACTCGCCGACATCAAGGGTGGCGTCGCTGTTCTCCAAGAAGTTCGGGCCAACCGTATTGTGCTCGTAGATGAAAACGGGAAGTGCCAGGCCATGCTCTTCACCGACGACGATGGGGCGAGGCTAATCCTGGACGACGAGCATGACCAGACCAGCGCCTGCTTGGCCATGGGCAAGAATGGGCCGGGGCTCTACCTGACCGACGAGAACGGCACGCGCGTGGCCAGGATGATTGCCACCAAGGATGGGCCAGCGCTAAGCATGCACGACGAGAACGGCGAGGTCCGCGCCTGGCTTGGTGCCACCAAGGATGGGCCAGGGCTGGCCCTCCTCGACAAGAACGGCAAGCCAATCTGGCAAGCCCCGTAGGCATTTGCCTGCTGGGAGATCTTGGATCAAGAAGGATACCTGTGGAGGTTCTTATGGTGACATTCAATTTGCTATTCCCTATTCTAAGTGTTTCCCTTTCCCTGCTGATTGCTGCTGTAGTTGCGTGCATAGCCTATTGGCAGCACAGCCTGGCCAAAGAGAGGTTCAAGTTGGATATGTTTGAGAAGCGTTTTGCGGTGTACAAAGCCACCCAACGGTTTCTATCGGTCATTTTTCGGGACGGCAAAGTGGATTTGGAGAAGTTGTCCGAGTTCCGACGAGATACACAAGATGCCACCTTTCTGTTTGGGCAGGAGATTCCTGCGTATCTGAAACGCCTTGACGTACAGGCCCTGAATCTCGTGGCTATCAACGATAGACTTCGCGGCCTGCAAGTTGGCGAAGAGAGAAGTCGTCTTTGCCGCGAAAAAACCGGATTGTTGCATGCATTAATCGGAGAACTGCCCAACCTGAAGAATGTTTTCGCCTCATATCTGAAATTTGATAAATGGAAGTGACACGAGAACGCTCAACTCCTGCACGGCTCAACGGCATCCCGGTTGCGCAATTTTACCCGCCGTAGGCGGGCCGCAATCGGAGGTTACCCCCTATCCTCACGGGTGGGGCGTGATGGCAAGGAGGGTGATCTCGTTCTTGCCGGGACCGTAGCACCAGAACACCCGATACGCCCCTGGCGTGCGCTGCTGGGCATAAGCCTCAAACACCTTGGCCTTCGGGTCGAAGGGGTTTTCGAGGGAGTGGTACGGGTGGGTTTGGAGTCCCGGATGCCGAGGATTGTCCGCCAGAAGCAGGATGGTCTTTCGAACCTGTTTGAAAAGCCCTTCCTGCCGGGATGACTTCGACTTGCCGGTTCCGGTGCGGGTCTGACCGGCATTATGGGCGGAGGTTTGGACTTCATCATATTGCCGACGGGCTGTGGGCGTCCATCGGACGGTGGCCATCAGCGGTCGTCCTCAGCGTCGTCCGAATCGGCCTTGACGTCCGGCGCCTCGGCGAACCGGCCCGCGCGCGCCTCCTCGATGCCTGCCCGGACCGCCTCCAGAGCCTTCGCGTTCTTGTAGAGCCAAACTTCGCGAGCGGGAACCGCCTCGGCAGGGATGACCTCCAAGGCGCCGTCCTCGTGCTCACGCACGATCACCAGGCGGTTAGCGTATCGGGGACCGAGCGTGAGCCGGCCCCTGGCATCCACGGTCTTGGTCGTCATCTCAAACGCCTCCTCCCTAAGCATTATTACCCATATCGGGCAAAAAGGCAAGTGGGAAATAGTGCAAATTCTGAAAATTGTGGAGATCGGCCCTCGTGGACGGCTCGGACGGCGGGGCAAAGCGGTCCCGATGAATCGGGAATACATCGGGACCGCACGCCGAGGCCACTTCGCGGCAAGCGCCGTTCCAATCTGCAATTTTACCCGCCGGCCTGTTGGGCGGGTTTACCCGCCGGTCTCTTGGGCGGGTTTACCCGCCCCCATCCAGCGTATATCCAATCTCGGCCTGAGATCAATCCAGAACAGGGCTGAACCTTGAACTTTGAACCTTGAACCGCCTCCAATTTTCCCCGTTTTCCCCTGCCATTTTGGCAGCCTGGGGCCGACGGACGCATGGAGCAGGGCCGATGGGAAGGGCCGAAACGTGCTCGCGGACGCATCATCACATCGGCATGCGTAGGGGGCAAAAAGGGGGTCCAAAAGCGCCAATTCGGGGTAAGTTTCGACAAAAAAGTGAAAAAAAGTCGAAAAAAGCGCCCAATTTCGCCTTGCCCATCTTAACATTTCGGTCCTCAAACCCCCTTGGCACTGGCGCCAAGGCCGATTTGGCCTCCAAAACGGACCAAAATCCGCCAAATCCCACCCAAAACCGCCCGCCAACATATCGGCCATGCGCAATGTGTATGTGTGCCACCAGCACGCCGCGCGGTGGGCAGGAATGCCCACCGCGCTACCGCTTGGTCAAGGCCGGGCCGCTCGCTCGGGCGCTCGCGGCTAGTTGAAGGTGCTGCGCACGTGCTCTGCCGCCGGGCGGTCTCCGACAGGCCGTGTAGCGATGGACGAAAAACCACCTTTCAGGGGGGTAAGAGCAACTTTCAGGCCGTAGCATCAAAATATGCCGGCCTCAATCAGGCAAGGCTCAGCCTGCGGCGGACATCGGCGGGAGTGAGACCCCGGAGGAGGACGTCCTTCTCAGGGCGGGTGGCGCCGCGAAGGATCTCAACGTCCGACGGCCTGAGGCCCATCGCCTTCGCAAGCACGGCACAGACGGCCTTGTTGGCGGCCCCTTTCTCGGCGGGTTTCGCGACAGCCACTTTGAGCCGCTCGCCCAGCCGCCCGACGATCCGGTCGCGTGAAGCGCCTGGCACGACCTTCACGGCCAGGATTACGCCTTCTTCGCAGGGCTGGCAAATGGGCATCATCACCTCTCGTGCAATGAGCGGCTCGAACAGCGAAGCGCGCCAACCGGTCGCCGCCCTAATCCTCACATTGCCTGAGGTCGGCTTCGCTGAGGCCGAAATGGTGGCCGATCTCATGAAGCACCGTTTGCCGCACCGCGTCGCGCACGGCATCCTCAAGCGTCTGGCCCTTCCCGCGCCGCTCGGCCGCGGCGGCGAGGACCGGCTTGCGGTAGATGACAATCCGGTCCGGGAGGACGGCCCCGTAGCGATGAGTCCGCTTCGTCTGCGGGATGCCGTGGTAGAGGCCGAGGAGCGTGCCGCGCCCGAGGAGGCCCATCTTGCTGAGTAGGTCCCGCGGCGGCGCGGCCTCGACTTCGACGTCCACGTTATCGAGGCGTTCGGCGAACTCGGGCGGCAGATCGGCCACCGCTTCTTCCACCAGTTCCTCGAAGCGATCCGGGTCCATCGGGACGTTTCCCAGCCTCTCTCGGCGCTGCTTGCATGCCCTTCAATGTGTGCGGTTCGAAAGGGGCGCGGCGAGGAGGTATGTTACTTGGGCGTGGATTCGAGGTCCAGGGCCAAGAGGGTGACGTCGTCGGCCAGTCGGCCGCCATGGGCAGCCTCGTGCACGGCGTCGAGGACGGCGTCCAGCATCGCCTCGACCGGCAGCAGGCGATTCGCGCGGAGAACGTCAAACAGGGCGGCGGCGTTTGGCTGGGAAACCGGCCCGACGCGTTCGGCGCCGTCGCTGTAAAGGATCAGGCGCTGACCAGGCTCCAGGCGCCGCCGGCACAGGTCAAATCCGGCGTCCGGAAAGATGCCCAGCAGCGGCCCTTCGCCGTCGAGTTGCTCCAGCGACCCGTCCCCGTGAAGGAGCAGCGGCCTCGGATGGCCGGCGCGGACATACACGCATTCCCTCGTTGTCTCGTCATACTGGCCGTAAACCATGGTGACGAAGACGGTTTCCCGGAGTTCGGCCGACAGGAGGTCCGCATTCAGGAGGCGCATCGCTTCGTCGGGGGGAATCAATTCATAGTGCTTGCCCTCGATTCGTTTCGTTTGAAGGCTCTTCTTGATGAAAACGGTCAAGAGGGCGGCCGGGATGCCGTGACCGACAGCGTCGGCCACGTAGAACCCGACGTGCTTCTCGTCGAGACGAAAGACGTCGTAGAAATCGCCGGCCACCCAGGCAGCCGGCTCGAGACGTGCAGCGAACCGGCCCCCCTCGACCTCCGGCAGGTGGTGCGGGAGAAAATCCATCTGGAGACGCTGGGCCAGCCGCAACTGCTCGTCCAGGTGGCTCGCATACTGACGCACGCGGCGAAGCGCCTCGATGGCCGGGCGCTTCGCGCCAAGGAGGCTTTCCAGGTGCGCGGCGAGTTCCTCGGAATCGTCGGCCGGCGAGATGCTCGCCAGGACCCCCGCCCGATACAGCGAGATACGATCCTCGCGCGACAACCGGCCGTCCACCACGAGCACGGGGATGGCCGTGTCGCGCAGGCGGGCTGCCGCTTCCAGCGCCCGCGCCAGGGCCGAAGCGTCGCCCGGAGGCACGTCCAGCAGGACCAGGTCCGTGCCGAGGGGCTCGGCCAGGTCGTACTCGCTGCCATGGACAATCCTGCCCCACCCGGGGTCGATCTTCTCGCGCAGTTTCGACACGAGCGCGGGGCGATCTGTAACCAAGTGGAGCGTGAACGGCTCGGGAGACGGTGTGCCGGGACGGGATGCTCGCAGGGTGCGGCTGATGTGGGAGGGGTTACGGGCGGGGGCCTCAGGGACCCCGGACCCAGAGGACGTGCCCGTCGAGGAAGCAGACGCTTCGCTCGTAGCCGTTGTTTCCGTGGCCTTCTTTGTCGCTAAAGGCATAATCCCACACCATCCGGGTCCGGCCGGTTGCCGCCTCTTCCGGCAGCGAGGCGTCGCGCCGCCGATCAGGCGGACCCCAGGCCATTTGCACCTGGAGCGGTATCATATCCTCCACAACCCGGCGGTGGAGGGCAGCCTCCTGTATCTCTTTCGGCTGTTTGGTCCAGGTTTGATAAAGCCCAATTTTCTGCAGATAGGCCAATCGCAGGCTGACGGGCTTGTATTCGGCCTCAAGGAGGAGGTATTTAGCCCGCTGGCGGGTGGTCATCAGGTTCAGATACACATCCCGCCTCGTCTGCCGGTGGCCGCAACCCGCCAGAGCGGCCGATACGGCCAAAACGGTCAGGATGAGCCACTTCGTGACACGCACGGCCTTCCCCTTCCGCTGGCTTCGAGCCGCGACCTTTGGTCGCGGTTATGTTCGGCGGTGCCGGCGCTCAAGCGCGCCCTATCGGCCCACGAGGGCCTCGAGGTCGTTGAAAAAGTCCGGATAGGTCTTGCTCGCGCACTCGGCTCCGGCGATGCGGATGCCGGGCGCCTTGAGGCCCACGACGGCGAACCCCATCGCGATCCGGTGGTCGCTGTAGGTGGCGACCTCGGCCGGCCGGACTTGGTCGGGCGGATAGATCGTCAGGCCGTCGGGGTGCTCTTCGACGCGTGCCCCTAAGCGTGTGAGTTCCGTCGCCAGGGCCGCGAGACGATCCGACTCTTTCACCCGCAGGTTGGCCACGTTCTCGATCACCGTCCGCCCTTTGGCCAACAGCGCCATCGGCGCCAGCGTCAGGACCATATCGGGCATGGCGTTCAAATCAATTCGGATGCCGCGCAAATTCCCCGGCGGCGGACCCGCGAGGGTGAGCCCCGCGTCCGTCCACTCGACCCGGCAGCCCATCTCCCGCAGCACATCGGCGAAGCGGGCGTCGCCCTGCGCCGAATCGGGCGTAAGCCCCTCGACGGTCACCCGGCCGCCGGTAATCGCCGCGGCGGCGAGGAAGTAACTTGCGCTCGATGCGTCCGGTTCGACGAGGTACCGTCTGCCCCGGTAAGGCGCGGGGGCCGGGACCTCGAACCTCGCGTAGCCCTCGCGCTCCACCTCGACGCCGAAGTCGCGCATCACCGCCAGCGTCATGTCCACGTAGGGCCTGGAGACAAGTTCGCCGGTCGTCTCGACGGTCACGGGGGCTCGAGCCGCGGGCGCCGCCATGAGCAGCCCAGAGAGGAACTGGCTGGAGACGGCGCAGCGGACCATCACCTCGCCGCCGGTAAGACCGCTCGTCTCCACGACGACCGGCGGGCAGCCCGTGCCGGCTTCGCTTCCGGCCCGGACGCCGAGCGAACGAAGCGCGTCCAGCAGGCCCTGGATCGGCCGCTCGCGCATCCGCTGCGAGCCGTCGATGCGGTACCGCCCGCGCCCCGCCGCCACCATCGCCGTCAGGAACCGCGTCGCCGTGCCCGAGTCACCGGCGTAGAGGTCCTTCGGCCCGTCGGGAACGTGCCCTGCGCACCCCGCGACGCGCAACCGCCGCGCCTCTTCCTCGACGGCGACCTTGATACCGAGTGTTCTCAGCGCCTCGGCCAGGGCGAGCGTGTCGTCGCTGAGACCGACGGCCTCGATGCGGCTTTTGCCTTTGGCCAGCGCCGCCACGACGAGCGCGCGGTTTGTCAGGCTCCGCGAACCCGGCGGCCGGACGGTCCCCGTGACGGGACCGAAGGCGGGCGTGATGGGTCGCACGGCCATAAGGGCCCTTTTGTCTGCGTTTACCGGCCGACGCGCGATCTATGGTGCCGCGGGCGCATCAGCGGTACGCGCCGACGCGCTTGACCGCATCGAGGATCGCACGGAAGTTCTCGAGGCTGACGCTGGAGGGGATAGAATGGTCGGAGGCGAAGACGTACCCGCCGCCCTCCTTCATTACGGGCACGACGCGCTCGATCTCGGCGGTAATGGCATCGCGGTCGTCCCACAGGACGGCATTGATCCCCCCGTGAAGGACCAGACGATCGCCGTATGCCTGCTTGAGCGCCAGCGGGTCCATGCCCGCCTTGACTTCCATGGGGTTCAGGCCGTCCACGCCGATCTCCACGAGGTCCGGGACGAGGGGCATGATGTTGCCGCACGAATGCAGACGGGCGTAGCACCCCTTCGAATGAATCCACTGGATGGCCCGCTTGTGGACGGGCTTGAGGAGGGCCCGGTACATCGCAGGCGAGAAGAACTGCTTCCCTTTGTAGCCCATGTCGTCGGGCCACGCGACGGCGTCCCACGTGTACCCGGCCTCCCAGACACGGTCGAGAAGCGCGATGTCCAGGTCCAAAAATACGTTAAACATGTCGACGCACCACTCGGGGTCGTCCACCATGGCGTAGAGGAACCGTTCGGTGCCGACGATGCCGGTGTGGGTAATGTCGAAGCCGAACCATAGACCCGCTTCGATCCACTGGCCCTCCCGGCGCCACACGGGATAGTGCGTCTTCAGGTGGTCCCAATCGATGCGGTCGGAAGTCGGCGTGAGACGCTTCTTGGCCTTCTCCCAGGCGTGGCGGTCCTTGATGGCGAAGTCGAGGTCCAGAGGCGTCGAGGCGACGTGTTTCCAGTTCTTGACGGTCGCGCCCCACGAGTTGGCCTCGATGACGTATTCGTCCGTTTCTTCGAGGACTCTTCGCTCGAAGCGGAAACTGTTGTCCACGCCGATGCCGGCGACCTTGTCGACGCCGAAGTAGTCGCGCCAGTCCACGCCCTCGGGCAGGCCCTCGCGGCGCCAGCGCTCCAGGGTGGCGCCCCAGGGGCCATCCTGGATCGGCACGCGGTCCGCCTCGCGGTGCTTGAACATCCGCTTGAACCGTTCGCCAGAGGTCATCTCGCCCACGTGCGTACCCCGTCCAAGAATCCTCCGTTCACCCGACACAAGTTAACCGAGACCATTGTCCGGCGCCCACCTTTTTCGGGCAACGGCCCGCGGATACGGACTTGGACGTATCGCTCCGACAGGCCCTCGGCCAAGCCGTTCGCCCCGACCCGCCGGAAGCGAAAGGTCCGGCCATGTCTGGCGCAAGCGCGCTGGGACACGCCGCTTGTCCGGCTCGAGAAACAGGACGCCGCGACCACCCGACTCTCTGGCCCCCCCGCGATGCGCCGAAGCGAATCGTCCAGTGCCGCCGGATGCGCATAGCATCCCGTGACGACGACGCGCGCGCCGGACTGCAGGGCGCGGCGAATGCGCTGGCGGCACCGGCGGGTCGCCTCGGCTGTGACGGCGCACGTGTTCACGACCACCAGGTCCGCCGGCCCTCCGGGCCGGGAGTCCTCCTCGCGCCGCAGGTCCACCTCTTCGAGCCGCTCGGCGAGCGCCTGGCCCTCGACCTGGTTCACCTTGCATCCGAACGAGACGAGTTGGAAAGTGCGGAAGGACATGGTGCGCTTGAACACCTCCGCCGCCGAACGCACCCGCGGGCAAAGGTCGCGGCTCGAAGAGCGCGAAAAGCCCTCACCCGCCCAACGCCCCTGAACGCACATTTACAGGCGGCTCATTCGGTTTCCATCTGCGGCGGGGGGAGCCCCGACTTCTCGGGGCCCGACGGCTCCATCTCGGACAGCCGGGCCGACAACTCCGGTTGCACCGGCGCCAGTTCCATGCTGCGGCGCAGGTGTTCGATCCCCTTCTCGCGCTCGCCGAGGCGCACCAGGAACAACCCGAACTCGCGGTGAGCGCGCGCGCTGTCAGGGTCGGCGGCCACGGCTTTGGCCAGCCACAGGCGCGCCTGCTTCATCGCTTCGTCGCGGCTCACGGAAGGATCTTTCCGGTCCAGGTAATAGCGCGCGACGTTTACGAATGCGTCGCCCGTGTAGGGGTTCGCTTTCGTGCCCGTCTCGAGGACGCCCAACGCCTTCTGGGGTTCCCCCTTGGCGAGATGACAGGTTGCCATGTGCCGATATGCCTCCACGGCGCTCGGGTTGAGTTTCGTTGCTATGCGATAGAGAAAGAGCGCGCGGTCGAGGTCTCCCAGCGCCTGCTCGGCCATGCCGCAATTGAAGTAGTACGTGCCCATGTCAGGGTTGGCGGCAACGGCCTCTTCAAAGGCGGCCAGCGCCTGGCGGTACTCTCCCTGGTAGTAGGCTTCGAGGCCCATGCGGTTCAGTCGGGCAGAGTCCGACTCACAACCGGCGAGCAGCGCGGCTGCCAGGGCGACCCCGACGACACAAGTGCGCGGCGCCATAGGAACCTCCTTTCCGCCTTTCCGTTTTCTTCCCCGGTTCTGATTATGCCCGGCCGCGCACCCCCCTTCAAGCAAAAACCCTGCCGCCTTCGAGCCGCCCCCTTTGTGGGCGGCCAGGTTCTGCGCGCCGGAAGCCCGGCTCGCTTGAGCCCCGGCGCGCCGAATGCGCCTGAAATGACGGATTTTTCAGTTGCATGCGCATCTGGGCAACCTTAGAATACGCCGTTTTCAAGCGGGTTCTTGGCACGCTTAAGGTCGGGAAGGAGCTAAAACAGTGGCGGTCCGGATTAGGCTGAAGCGGATGGGCCGACGCAATCGGGCCTTCTGGCGGATTTGCGCGACCGACAAACGGGCCGCGCGCGACGGACGCGTTATCGAAGAAATCGGGTCCTACGACCCGGAAGCCCGGAACAAGGACAAGGTCCGGATCAAGCGCGACCGCGTGTGTCACTGGCTGAAGGTGGGGGCCCTGCCGTCCGAGACGGTGGAGCAACTCATGCTCCACGTCGGCATCGATCGCCGGGGCAACGAGATCGAGCCGAGGCCGTGGCGGAAAAGGAAGACGCCGCCACCCGCCGCGGCCAAGCGCATCGAAAAAGAAAAGGCGAAGGAGAAAGCCGAGGCCGCCAAGCCGGCGGAGGCGGAGGCCGAGCAACCGGCAAAGGCCGAAGCAGCCGCCGACGCAGCACCGGAGGCACAGGCCGACCAGCCGCCAAAGCAGGAACTGGAGGCCGGCCCATCCGAGCAAGCCGAAACGGCCGATGAGCCGGCACCTGACGAAGCCGCCGAGGAACAGGAGGCGGCGGGCACCGACGCGCCCGAAGACGACGCCGCGCAGGAGGAGAAACCCGCCGAGTAACCCGCCACGGCGGGCAAGCCCGCCCGGTCCAGGGGTCGCGCCATGGGGCTGCGGATTGACGTCATCACGCTCTTCCCCGATTCCTTCCGCAGCGTGCTGGACGCGAGCATCCTGGGTCGCGCACGGCGGGAAGGCCGAATCGAAGTCGTCCTGACGAACCTCAGGGACTTCGCGGTGGACGCGCGCGGCACGGTGGACAACAAGCCGTTCGGCGGCGGGCCGGGCATGGTGCTGCGGCCGGAGCCGGTCTTCCAGGCGGTCGAGCACGTTCAGGGCCTGGACGAGCGGCGCGGCGAGGTTGTGCTCCTGACACCGCAGGGCGAACCGCTGACCCAGGCGCAGGCTGGCGAACTGGCCGCAGCGGAACGGCTGATTCTGGTCTGCGGCCACTATGAGGGTTTCGACGAGCGGATTCGGCGGCTCGCGGACCGCGAGGTCAGCATCGGCGACTACGTCCTCACGGGCGGGGAACTGCCCGCCATGGTGGTCATCGATGCCGTGATGCGGCTGGTGCCCGGGGCGCTGGGCGCGGAGGGCGCCACTCGGGAAGAAACTTTCGCGGAAGGGCTCTTGGAGTACCCGCAGTTCACGCGGCCGCGCGTTTTCCGCGACATGGCGGTGCCCGAGGTGCTCCTGTCGGGTAACCATGCCGAGATTGCCCGGTGGCGGGCCGAACAGGCCCGCGAGAGAACGCGCGACAGGCGGGACGATCTGCTGAGGTGAGAGGACAATGTTGGCATGGCCGGGGATCACCGAAACACTGGTTATCCTGGCCCTGGTCATGGGGCTTTTCGGTGGGATGGGGCTGGTGGCGCTGGTGCTTCGGATGATGCGCGGCCCGGAAAGCCGCCGTAGGCAAGACAAGAAGCAGAAGTAAGGGCGCAAACAAGGGGTTCCACCGTCGAATAGGGTGTGCGGACATGCGAAAGCCTGCCATTGAACGCATCGAGGCCGACCATCTGGCCAAACAGCGGACCGACTTTCACATCGGCGACTGGGTGGAAGTGGGCGTCCGAATCGTGGAAGGCGAGAAGGAGCGGGTCCAGGTGTTCGCCGGCCGGGTGATCGCCCGAAAAGGGTCCGGCGCGGCCGAGACGTTCACGGTGCGGCGGGACACGGCCGAGGTGGAGCGGACGTTCCCCCTCCACTCGCCGCATCTGGTGTTCATTCGCGTCGTCAGCAGCCACCGGGTGCGGCGGGCCAAACTTTACTACCTGCGCAAGCGCATCGGCAAGGCAACCCGCCTCACCGAAAGACACCGTGAGGTGGGGACGATTTCCTACGCCGAACCGGAAGCGAGCGAAGTCACGGAGGCGGCCGAAGCCGAGGGTGCCGAACCGCCGGACGACCGCGACGTCCTGACATAGGGCCGAGCAGGCGGAAGAAGAATCGTCGGAGGGGAAAAAGCCCTTCGGTGCGAACGGCCGTTTGTGCCCGCCCCCATGGCGGGCACGGGTATGTCAGGGGGCCGATTCACCTCTTGCCGACCTCCCGCCGGGGGTATAATGGCGGGCGTCGCACGGCAGGGCGGGACAAATGAAGCAATTCTTCCAAGCACTTCGTTTCGTGTGGCCGTACCGGTGGCGGATCGTGCTGGCGTGGGTTTGCGCCGTCCTGATCGGCGGGCTGTGGGTGGGCTCGTTCAGCGCCATCCTACCCATGTTCAACCTGCTGTTTCAGCCCCCTGAACGGGGCGTCCGCTTCAGCGAGCAGCCCGATCCGGATCACCCGGGCCGGTTGGAACGGGTCCTGGAGGCCTCGGACCAGTGGCACGTAGTCCGGGATGAGAAGGTCGAGTGCTTCGAGGTCAAGGGGCAAACCGTCCGCGTGGCACCGGATGTCCGGGTCGTTCGCAGCGAAGAAGGTTTGATGCGCCTTGCGCAAAAAGCCAAGGCCAAGGGCCGCTTTTACGCGTCGTCGGTCCGCGTCCTGGCGGACTGGCTCCCGAAGGATCGCTTCAAGTCTCTCGTCTGGGTGATGGCGGCGGTCGTCGCCATGAGCGTGGCGCGGGGGGCGCTTACCTACGTGAACGATTACCTTGTGGGGCACGGCGTGAGCCGGGCGATGCTGAGTCTGCGCCTGCGCGTATACGATCGCGTGCTCCGGGCCCGCCTGGCCCTGTTCTCGCGCATCGGCGCGGGGGACATCATGAGCCGGTTCCAGCAGGACTGCTTCCTCATCACCGAGGGGATGAAAACCATCCTCGGAAAAGTCGTGCGCGAGCCGATTAAGGCTGCCGCCTGCCTCGTCGGCGCCGTATGGATCGGTGTAAGCATCGACCCCTACCTGCCGGTCATCGTGCTCGTGTCGGCCCCGGTGGTGGGCGTCCTGGTGCGCTCGTTTGCGAGGCGCATGCGCCGCGCCAGCCGCAAGGCCCTCGAGAGCCAGGCCACCCTGGTGGAAATCCTGGAAGAGAGCCTGTTGGGTATCCGCGCCGTCAAGGGTTACAGGCTGGAAGGCCATGAGCGAAAGAAGTTTTTTGTGGGCGGGCGGCGGCTGTTCAAGCAGCAACTGCGGGCGGTTCGCATCGACGCGGTGACCTCCCCGGTGGTGGAAACAATTTTCATGGTGGTGGCGGTGGCGGCGGTGTTGGTGGGCATCAAGATGATGATTGATCGCGGCTTAGGAGCCGCCGGCGTTGAGGAACTGACACTATTCCTCGCCCTCCTTGTCGGAGCCCTGGACCCGATCCGGAAACTATCGAACGTCAACAACCGGCTCCAGCGGGCTGCCAGCGGCGCCCAGCGGGTCTTCGAACTCTTGGAGTCCGAGTCCGAGCCTCGCTACGGCGCCACCGGCCAAGTTCTTCCGCGCCTGCGGGAGCGGATCGAATTCCGCGGCGTCTCGTTCGCGTATTCCGGCGGTTCGGGCCCGGTCCTCCGGGACATCAACCTCACGGTGCGCCGCGGCGAGGTCCTCGCCGTCATCGGCCGGACGGGGTGCGGCAAGACGACGCTCGTCAGCCTCATCCCGCGCTTCTTCGACCCGACCGAAGGCGCCGTCCTCATCGACGGAACCGACATCCAGGAGGTGACGCTTCGATCCCTTCGCGACCAAATTGCCATCGTGACCCAGGAAACCATTCTCTTCGGCGACAGCGTAGCCAACAACATTGCGCTCGGCGCCCGCCAGTCCGCCAAGGCACCGGCGCGCCGCGAGATCGTGGCCGCGGCCCGGGCCGCTCACGCCGACGAGTTCATTCGCAACCTGCCCGACGGATACGACACCGTGCTCGCCGAGCGAGGAGGGAGCCTCTCGGGCGGGGAGCGCCAGCGGCTGGCCCTGGCCCGCGCCATCATCCGCGACCCGACGATCCTCATCCTCGACGAGGCCACCAGCGCCCTGGACGAAGAAACCCAGCAGAAGATTCAGGACACGCTAAGAGCGTTTGCCAAGAACCGGACGACCTTTCTGATTGCCCACCGGCTGTCCACCCTGAGCATCGTGGACCGCATCGCCATCATGGACGCCGGACGCATCGTTGACGTGGGCACGCACGAGGAACTGCTGGAGCGCTGTGCCCTTTATCGGCGCCTGCGTGACATCGGCCTCGACGGCGGGCCGTGAGTGCACGAAAGTGATTCGGCGTCGGCGGTGTCGGGATGCGCCGGCTTGCGGGCGGGCCCCGGCCTTTCCGAGCCGGCGCGGAGCGGCAGCGCAAGCGCTTGGGACAACAAGACTTAGGGATGGCCACCTTTGTGGATACTCTGTGGACAGTTTTCCCGGCCGCGCATAACCCTAGCGCAAGCAAAGAGTTACAGCAAGTGCCCTCGTCCGGGCATTGTTAGCAGTCCCGCCTCTGCCGGTCGCCTCCGGCGGCCTAATAGCGGTTGTAAGCGAGGCCGTCGTCGTCGGCGTGTTCGTCCCTCAGGTCGGCGTAAAAACGGCCGTTGGCCTCGTTGTACCACCAACCCCCGTCCTGGTCGCCCGGCGGGAAGAGTTGCTCCGGGTCATTGCTGGTCCGGACGATTCGACTGCCGGTGATCGGGTTGGCGGGCATCTGCTCGAGATAGGGCCCGTAGATATGGTCGGCGTCGCGGACATCGCTGACTTCTCCTTCAAAACTTGTGGGCCGGGTCATTTGCTCGACAAACTTGTCACCGTCCGGGAGGCCTGCGTGCACGTTCCGGTATACCTGAATATGTGCGCGGACCTTGCTGAGGTTCTCCTTAAGGTTCGTTTCCCTGGCTATGCTCGGAATGTCTGCGAGGTTGGGAATCACGATGGCCGCAAGGATCGCCAGGATGATAACCACGATTAGGATTTCGACGAGCGTGAACCCGTCGCCGCCTTTCAGGCCTCGAAGCATCGGGCTGCCTCCGGGTCGCCGGTCGGGGCGCACAGAGCCTTCGGTTTATTACGTCGGCCGGGCAGGTGTGCGAACGTGAGCCGTTTCCCGACCCGTCGCAAAAGGGGTGTTCCGGGGGCGGGAAGCCCGTTATAATTTCGGGGTTGTGGGAAGGATGACCTCATCCCAGCCGCCGGCCCACTCAGCCGCATCACCCCTCGGCACGCGGTGCGCGCTGCTTCGCGGCGGCGGCGAGGATCAGAATGCCCACCGGCACAATGTTCCACAAGACGATGCCGAGCGCTGCGGCGGGCAGTCCGGTCAGGCCGGACGCTTCGGGCATCGGGACCCGTGCTTCCCAGATTTGCGTGGCGACGGTCACCACAATCTGGAGGCACGCCCCAAAGATAATGGCCGGTCGGGCCCATCGCCGATTGAGGATCAGCGCCACGCCGCCGACGATGAAGAGCATCGCGAGCACCGCCGTGCCCATCGCTGTCGCGTACACCCGGCAGAAAACGTCCGGATGCTCGCCCTTTTCCAGCGGCCAGGACATCATGTGCATGTAGGAGACGAAGATGGCGATCATCTGGATCACAATCCACAGAGCCAGCATCAGGCCGAGCCAGAGCCGAACGGCGCGCGCGCTCGGCTGCTGGTTTTGAAATGCGCCGGGAGCGTTTTCGTTCATTGACATTCCCCTTATGCTTTTCCCCTTGCTTGGCGCCATCCGCGGGCCGTGGCTCGCCCTGCACCGAGCCGCGTTGCAAGGTTAACACTGAGGTTCCCCCTCGCTCCAGACCTCGGGTTACAAGGTGGGGAGTATAACCACCGCGAGGGTCCGGAGTCAATTTCCTGATTGACACTCACAGGAAGTGAAGATCGACTCCAGGGGACCTCGGAGCTAGCGCGAAAACACAATCGCTGCAGCAGGGGAGTTCGCAACCGGACTAAGGCAGGCCGAGACGCCCTCCAGGCACACCTGCACCAACGCCAGCCCGACGCGGGTCCTCAGCATCCGCGGCTTGTACCCGTTGCGGCGGCCCCGACGTCCCCTCGGTCCGACAGAAGGCTACGGACTCAATCCGCGATGCGCCGCGGCGGCGCGGCAGCGGGTTGACTTCGGGCGCGTCCGGGCCATACTATACGGAATCGGAGGACCGGCCGGTCCGGCCGAAGGGCCGGCAAGGATGCCGCTCTACCAAAAATTCAGAAAGGAGAGACGAATGGCGAAGGACCCGCAAGCGCTGGTCTCTCAGCTGAAGAAGCGGCACCAAGAAATGGTCGACGGGATGCCGGAGGTGATGAAAAACTTCTCCCGGATGATGCAGGCAGCCGAGAAGGACGGCGTTCTATCGCACAAAGTCAAGGAACTGGTCACGCTGGGCATCTCGATTGCGATCCGCTGCGACTATTGCGTCGCATTCCACGTGGCGAAGTGCCTGGAGGCCGGGGCAACGCGCGAGGAGATGATGGAGGTCTGCGGGGTGGCCATCGCGATGGGCGGCGGCCCGTCGTATACTTACACCTCGCTGGTTCTGGACGCCATCGACGCCTTCGCGGAAGAAGGCTGAAACGCCGCCCAGCGAGGCCATCGCCCGCCAGATATTGTCGGGTCCGCTTAACTTATTTTTGGCGGAACCTTTACCCCCCGCAGGGGGTAAAATAGCAGAAGGAAGCCGTGAAAGGGCTTCGCGCCCGCGAAACATTAAACTTGGCCTCGGCGACCGGACGATGAACCAGAGGAAACGCGAGAGCCAACTACATGACCGTATGGCGGAACGCCATGCCGGGTCGGCCAGCGTAGGGACATCCCGATATATCGGGACCGTGTCCCTACTGTTGAAGCAGGAGGGGTCGAAAAGGATGCGCGCGCTACGGATGGCAATCATTTGGGTTGGGGTGGCGGCAATGGCACTGGCAACCGGCGCCGCCCTTGCCGACCAGATTACTACAACCTCCGGACAGACCTTCACCGGCAAGATCACCGAGGAAAACGAAGAGAACATCGTTATTGAAACGATGAGCGGGACAGTCACGATCCCGCGCAGTGCCATCGAGTCGCTCGACAAAATCGACGGGACGGGCAGCGGAGAACTGAGGCCGGCCCTCATCGACCCGGAGCGCGCAGACGAGGCATTCGACGAGGCCAAAGAGGCCGTCGCCGACAAGGATTGGACCAAAGCGGCCGGGCTGCTGGAGGGCTTGTTGGCCTTGGACCGAAAGGCGTTCCCGCACGAAAAACGCCTCGTCGCAACCGTCGGCCTGGTCAACTGTTACCTGGAAATATGTGACGCCGGTGGCGCCGTGCGGGCGTTGCAGCGACGGGCGGGCCTCGTCGCTTCCGAGGCCGACAAGAAACGCCTGCTCGCTGCCGCCGATGTCCTCGAGGACGCCAAAGGATTCGTCATCGCAGGTAAGGTGGTTAAACGCTACGACGACGTGATGGCGGCCGCCATGGAATCTAAAGCCCAACAGGCTCTGGATCTTGCCTTGGAAGCCGCCGCCAGTGCAACGCGTCTGGACAAGGCGCACACCCTAAAGCGGACCGCCCGGACCTGCTTCGACAAACTCGAACAAGCGGACCTCTATATGCCGGGCTTCAGCGCAGAGCACCGGACGGAGGTCCTGGCCTCCTTGCGCGACAACGTCCTGGGCGGCGGCCAACGTGCCGTGAAACTCTGCACGGACGAGCGCAAGGACCTCACCCGCCTCCGGCAAAGCATCATTGACAACTTTAAGAAGGAGGCCGACGCGGCCAAGAAGGCCAGGGAGGCAGCCAAGAAGGCCAAAAAACCCCTCCCTCCAGAGTCGCCCGTCACCCTCACACGGCTTCACGCCGACTTAGTTGCCTACAATCAGAAGGCGTCGGCGTACCTGGCGCGGCGTCAGGCGGGCGAGGACGCCCTCGGGAACCTCGAAACCCTTGTCGAAACGTTCGACGTGCCCGACCTTTGCAAGGAGCACGAAGAAGAGATTCAGAACCTCCTCGAGAAACTCAACAATCTGCAATACCACGAGAAGGGGTCAGAGCGGATCGAGTTGCTGGAACTCAGGGATTAGGCCTCCGACGTCATTTGCAAACTTTCTCTGTGCGCCCCTTTCGGCGGGGGTTTCATGCAGGGGAGAATCGCTTTCGCGGGACACATCGCACGCCGAGGGCGCTGAGCAGCACGGGCACACGTCCCTTACCCTCAACGGTGGCGAGCCTCGGACCCACGGGCGTTGGCCGCCCTCGAACACCCGTAGCGCTGCGAAATTTTTTGCATCGGTCGCGCGAACGCTGTTTTCTGCTCGCGTTTCCAATCAGCGAGGAGGAACAACATGGCCGCTGAGGTTGGGCGGATCGAGCCTTTGAAATGTGACGAGGTGGCAGCGGCAATTGGGCGGCGCGGACCCCCGCGCATCCCCCTGGTCATGGCCAAGTGGTGGGGTGAAGGCCTCCAGGAACAATACGGCGGCCGTCTCCGGCCACTGGAGGAGCGCTACCCGAACGATGCTGTCCTCGTCGGCCTTCCTCAATCCACGCCCTCGGCCGACGCGCTTCCCTGGTGCCGGGAAGGGAGATTCGAGGGCACCGCATTGGATGCCGCCACCATCCTACCCGATTGGGTCTACTTCGATGAGTTCCTCGAAAAGATGCCCGACCTCGAAGCATCCGGCATCTTCGATGAAGCCAAAGCCCAGGCCGAGCACCTCCACGCCCAGGGAACGTATGTCCTGGCGTGCCACTGGAACCTGTTCTTCGAGCGGCCCTGGAGCATACGCGGCATGCAGAACATCTTGATGGACTACTATCTGCACCCCGACGAGGTCCACCGCCTCCACCGCGCCCTGTGCGACCAGTATAAGACCCTCATTGAGCGGGCCGTCCGTGAATTCCAGCCCGACGGCTTCTGGACGAGCGACGACCTCGGAAATCAACGCCAACTGATGATGAAGCCGGAGCACTTCCGCGAGTTCATCAAGCCCTACTATGAAGAAATCGGCGACACTTGCCGCAAACACGGCCTCCGCTTCTGGCTCCACAGTTGCGGCAACAATACCGAGGTGCTGGGCGATCTGGCCGACGCGGGTGTGGACGTCTTCCACCCCGTCCAGAAGCACACGATGGACGAGGCGCAGGTGGCCCGTGATTTCGGCGACCGGTTGACCTTCCTCGCAGGGCTGGATGTCCAGCACGTGCTTCAGGAAGGCTCTCCCGAAGACGTCCGCTCCGAGGTCCGCCACCTGATCGACACGTTCGACCGACCCGGCGGTGGGATGATGCTCGCCGCCGGAAATGGCATCGTCGCCGGCACGCCGCTGGAAAACATTGAGGCGTTCCTCGACGAAGCCGTCCGTTACGGCATAGCCCACCGCCGGCAGTGGTAGCCGAAGCGCCGCCGCTCGGCCGGTCACCGGCGTTTCATCACGAACACCAGCACCAGCCCGGCGCCCAGGAAACCCGCCGTGAACGGCTCCGGAATAATTTCGCACGACGGGTAGGCCCCCGAGAGGTTCCCGGACTTCTTGTGAGGGCCATACTTTGCTACCATGACGTCGCCAAAATCGCTGTACTCGGGGATGACGTTCGAGTAGAACCAGAACGTTCCCACGCCCTGCTTGCCGGGCTCGTCGTCCGTTTCGTCAGGCTCCCACTTGGCGACCGGGGCCGAGACGGAGACGCTCGGGTCACCGCCCACCTCGAAAAAGCCCTGATACGGGACGGTGAAGACAACGGGATCGTTCGTCCCCCAGCCCTCGCCGGTCGAGAGGCCGTCATGCGGGCCGCCCATGTCGGTGTCAAAATGGAACAGGTGGTCCTCTGCCACGCAGCCGGGTTTCAAAATCAGGTCCAGGTGGCTGAGCCCCTTCGACAAGTCCCACGTCGCGTCGTAGGTGTATTGGTACCACCCGGCATACGGGCCTTCGTCAAGCAACTCGGCGGTCCCCGTGCCGGAGATGGTGGACGCCTCAGCGGCGAGAGCCCCCAGAAGCACCCCGACGAGTGTCAGCAACGCCCCTTTGCAAATTGTCCGCAGTCGCTTGTCCCGGGATCTGGCCATAAGGTCCTCCTTAATCCCCAGTGGTACGTGCACCCTCAGGGCGAGTGGTTCGCCGCTCCCCCGGATGCGCTCCTTTCCGTGTCCACTGGAAAGAATACGGATGGGCTGGCGCAGTCAAACGGGTGGGCACAAATCGGCCTTCACGGGGCCGCAAAGGCCGTTTTCAAGAAGGGTGCGCGTGCGCGCACCAGTCAGAATTGGTGTGACTTTTGGTGGGGTCCTTCACGGCAAGGGAGCCAGGAGGTGCACTGGGTTCGCGGCCCGTGCAGCGTGGCGGACACCACAAGAGGAAATAGGATCACTTCCCCGCGCGACGCCGAAGGGCCGCCACAGCACCAAGTCCCAGAGCCAACAGACCCACGCTCGCAGGCTCGGGCACCGTCACCCAACCGCTGTCTTCATCGGGACCGATGCTCTGAACGTGGGCTGCGGTCGAGTATGGACCATGGCCGCCGGCCGGCTCGCTCAGGAAATCGAACGACCCGGCGCCCAGCGCCGTTGACCCTATGAGCCGAACCGTGTATTGGATGCTGTCGCCCTCGCCGAAGGTCTTCATCGCAGGGCCGCTGTGCGTGAACGCAAACAGGATGTCGTACTCGCCGTCACTGCCGGCTTGGTAGGCGTTCGTGCCCCGGCTAATGGTCGGATCGTCAAACGCGCCCGTCTTCGACGCAACCGTAAACTCCAGGTCCCCGGGGGTCAGCACCGGGTCCAGATTCAGATACCATTCTTTGGTCTTCTCACTGCCCGTCAGGTTCGTGGCGGCGAGGGTCAACGTCACGATGCCGTCCGTGAGGTCCGACCCGTCGTCAAACGTTGCCGTCAGCCACGGCGCCAACCCGGCCGGAGGGGTCCCCCCACTGAACTCATGGTCCAATTGAAACGTTATGATGGCGCCCTGCGCGCCAGCCGCCAACGCCACCTGCAGCACCAGAACCAAACTCGTTACTCTCGCCCATGTACTCATAGTGGAAACCCTCCTCGAAGGAAGAGGCTAGACGCCTCTTCCGGACCCATCCTTCGTGGAGAGTTTGGTGGGTAGGGAGTCACACACAACCCTGCCTCCGAAGGCCCCCTGGTGCAAGTGGAAGTATAACCAAAAACAGGGAAAAGTCAAGAAAATGGCCCTTATGGGCCAGTAGGGGGCCTTTTTGACGCGAGGCTCGGGGGGCGCCGACGATGCCTTCGGAAAGGTTTGGCAGACCCACCCGCCACCCTAATCGGTGGCGGCCGGCCCTTCGGCAATCGCCGACGCGATCGCCACGTCTTCGGTGTGCGTAATGGAAATGTGCCAGGACGTGATGCCTAGCGCGCGGGCTTTCTCGGCTGCTCCGCCGTGCAGGCGCACGACCGGCCGGCCGGTCGGCTCGTTGACGATTTCGATCCCCCCGAACGTCACGCCGCCCGCCCAGCCCGTCCCCAGCGCCTTCATGACCGCCTCCTTGGCGGCGAAGCGGCCGGCAAGCATCTCTTCAAACTCCTTCTTGCGCCGGCGGGCGTCGGCGACCTCCGCCTCCGTGAAAGTGCGCGACAAAAACGCCTCGCCATGCTCCTCGAGCATGCGGCGAATCCGCGCGACGCTGCACAGGTCTATGCCGTGTCCCACAATCATGGCCTTCTCAGCATACGGGCCTTCCTGGTCACCACAAGAGATTTCACGGGGAGGCATTGACCCGCCCGCGCCAAACGGATAGGCTTCTGCTCAGTCGCCCTGTGATCTGCGGATGATGAAAGGGAGCGGATGACGCCGCGCGAAAAGTTCATCCTGGCTCTGGAGGGCAAACAGCCGCCGGGCCGCGTGCCGCACTTCGAGTTGGTCTTTTTCCTGACGATGGAGGCGTTCGGCCGGGTCCATCCCTCGCAGCGGCACTACGGCCAGTGGGGGCAGATGGCGGAGACCGAGCGCGACTTGCACCGCCGCGATATCGCCGACCTGTTTGTCACCATCGCCCGGCGGTTCGAGCACTCGGCCATCTTCTTCCACGGTCCCGGCGGATGGGGCCGCGACTCGGCCGACGAGACCCGCCGGTGCCTCGACGCCGTCCGCGACCTCTCCGGCGACGACTACTTCCTGATGATCCACGGCGACGCGACGTACGGCATCCCGGACGGCGGCCACATGATGGAGTTCTCGGCCCGCCTGGTCGAGGACCCCGAGGGCCTGAAGGACGACGCCCAGCGGATGGTCGACCGGGCCCTCGCCGAGGCCGAGGCCTACCGCCGGCACGGGGCCCTCGACGGGTACGCCCTGTGCTCGGACTACTGCCTGAACTCCAGCCCGTTTCTGCGGCCGCGCATGTTCGACGAGTTCGTCGCGCCGTACCTGGCGCGGCTCATCGCGGGATACCGCGAGATGGGCTTCTACACGATCAAGCACACGGATGGCAACATCATGCCGATTCTCGATTCGCTGGTTGCTGCGCGGCCACACGCGCTTCACAGCCTTGACCCCCAGGGCGGCGTCGACCTGGCCGAGATCAAGCGCCTGGTGGGCCACAAGGTGTGCCTCATCGGGAACGTCAACTGCGGCCTGCTGGACACCGGCACCGACGAAGAGTGCGCCGCGTCGGCCCGCTACGCGCTTCGGCACGGAATGCCGGGAGGCGGATACATCTTCTCGACGAGCAACTGCATTTACACGGGAATGCCCTTGGAGCGGTACGAACTGATGCTCCAGGTCTGGCGGCGTGAAGGGAATTACGACGAACCGCCCCCGAAACCCGCCCGAACGGGCTAAAGCGGCCAGATGCGCAGAATCAGCACAACCGCCGCCACACCCACTGTGAGCCAGCCGTCGGGCGCCATCCGAGACTCCCCGCCCTCTCGCGACATGCAGCAATCTTCTTACCTAACATTGGTAGCATGGCAAGCCCTTCTCACCGAAACTCCCCCCAGCCTGCCACGCCAACGTTGGACAGCGCGGCGAGCAGGTGCTATGATACGGGGCCGCGGCCGTGCAGCCACGCGATGACCAGCGGCGCAGGCGAACTCCGATGAACATGCTCGACGATCTGACGCCGAGCCAGGCCGAAGCCGTTCAACACGGCGAAGGCCCGCTGCTCATCCTCGCCGGCGCCGGCAGCGGAAAGACGCGCGTCATCACACGCCGCATCGCCTACCTTATGGACCGGGGCGTCCCGGCCCATGCGATCCTGGCCATCACGTTCACGAACAAGGCGGCCGGGGAGATGCGCGACCGCACCAGCGCTCTCGTTTCAGGGGAGCGTCAGCCCTTCGTCAGCACCTTTCACAGTTTCTGCGCCCGCATGCTGCGCGAGTACGGCGACCTGGTTGGCGTGGACCCGCGCTTCACCATCTACGACGCGGCCGACCAGGAAGCGGCCGTCAAGCGCGCCCTCGCCCAACTGAACCTCGACCCGATGCGCTTCGCACCGGACCGCATGCGCGACCGCATCAGCAGCGCGAAGAATCATCTCCGCCGCGCGGCCGAGTTCACCGCCGGCGCCGACGACTGGACCGCCAAGCGCATCGCCCGCGTTTACGAGGTCTATGAGGCGGCTCTCGGCGAGTCGAACGCCCTTGATTTCGACGATCTTCTCATGAAGGTTGCGATCGGCCTCCGCGATAACCCGGAGTTCCGCGACCTGCTGCATGACCGGTTCTACTATATCCTCATCGACGAGTACCAGGACACGAACCACGCCCAGTATGTCATCGCGCGGCTCTTGGCGGGCCGGCGCCGTAACCTTTGTGCGACCGGCGACCCCGACCAGTCGATCTACGGCTGGCGGGGGGCTCAAATCTCGAACATTCTCGATTTCGAGAAAGATTTTCCCGACGCTCGCGTCATCCGCCTCGAAGAAAACTGGCGGAGCACGAAGACAATCCTCGCCGCCGCCTCCGGCACCATCCGCCATAACACGAACCGAAAGGAAAAGGATCTTTACACTCACAACGACGCCGGCGAGCCGGTCTGCATCGTCCAAACCGACGACGAGGAAACCGAGGCCGCCTCCATCGTTTGCCGCATCGAGCGCCTCCACGCCGACGGTCTCCCCTATGGCGGCGCCGCCGTGTTCGTCCGCACGGTGGCCCAGACGCGGGCGCTGGAGGATGCGCTGCGCCGCGCCCGGCCGCCAATTCCTTACGAGGTCGTCCGCGGCACGTCCTTCTACGAACGCAAGGAGGTGCGGAACGTCCTGGCGTACCTGGAGGTCGTCCACAACCCGCACGACGCGGTGAACCTGGGGCGGATCATCAACACCCCGCCGCGGGGCATCGGGGCGAAGACGGTCGAGGCGGTCGAAGCGTGGGCGAAGCGCGAAGGCGTGAGCCTCTTCGAAGCGACGCATCACGCCGCCGACATGGCAGATTTGCCGTCGCGCGCGCGGGCCGCCGTCAAGAACTTCGCCGACCTCATGGACCGCCTGCGCGAGAGGCGCGACAGCAGCATCCGCGAACTTCTTGAGGCGACAATCGCCGAGACGCGCTACGCTGAGTGGCTGGGCGAGGAGGAAACCGACCGGCGGGCGAATCTCGACGAACTCGTCACCCTGGCTGCGCGATACGACCAGGAGCCGCCCGAGGACCCTGACGCGCCCGCGCGCGGCCTCGAAGGGTTTCTCGAGACGGTGAACCTCTCGAGCGACCAGGACGGATACGACGAATCGCCGGACCGCGTGCCGCTGATGACCCTCCACGCTGCCAAGGGCCTCGAGTTTCCGGCCGTCTTCATCGCCGGATGCGAGGAAGGCCTCCTTCCCCACGAGCGAAGCAGCGACAGCGGAGATGAGATTGAGGAAGAGCGGCGGCTCTTGTTCGTCGGCATGACGCGCGCCAAGCGCCACCTGACGCTGACGCACGCCCGGTTCCGCCGGATTCACGGCCGAACGACGCGGTGCGTCAAGAGCCCATTCCTCATGGAGATCCCGCCTGAAACGGTCCGGGCCGAAGATGAGACGAGCGGCACGAGTCCGGCTCCGCTCGACTCGGGTTCCGGCTACACGGGCCCCGGCCCGGAACGAACGACGCGGACGGAAATCGATTCGGAAACCGGACTGGCCGTCGGCGAACTGGTGCGCCATCCGACCTACGGCCTGGGCCGCGTCGCCCGGTTCAAAACGAGCGGCGGCCGGCGCTTCGTCCGCATCCACTTCAACACGGTAGGAGAAAAACTTCTGGACCCGAAGTTCGTGCGCCTCGAACGTGTCGCACCGGCGTAACATGTGTGCATTGAGTCCCGACCCTTGGGGCAGGCGCCCAGCGGAATCGGCAAGGAGTCAAAACATGGCCGAAAAGAGCATCCGGTTCGAATGCCAGGGAGCCCTGGCCGAAACCCTGAAGAGCAAGCAGCACGGCCTCACCGAAAAGGAATGGGCCGACCTGGGGAAAGAGACGGTCCGAATCGTCCGCCGCCTCAACAAGGCGCGCGACCGGACGCCCTACCGCGACCTGCCGCGCGATAAGCGGCTATCCCAATGCGACCAAATATTGGAAAGCGTGCGGGCGAAGGCAGAAAAATTCGACGACCTGGTCGTCCTCGGCATCGGCGGGTCGGCGCTCGGGCTGACGGCGCTGAAGACCGCCCTATGCCCCCCCTACTGGAACCTGCTCGGGCCGGAGAAACGCGCCGGCCGGCCGCGCCTCTGGGTCATGGACAACGTGGACCCCGCCGAGTTCGCCGCTATGCTCCACCTCATCAATCCCAAGCGGACACTCGTCAACGTCATCTCCAAGAGCGGCGAAACGGCCGAGACGATGGCCCAATTCCTCATCGTCCTGGACTTCCTGAAAACGAGTGTCGGCGACGGGTGGAAAGAACACCTGGTCGTGACCACACAAGGCGAGCGGACGGTCGTTCCCTCGAAGGCCAACGACCGATACGACAGCGCCCTTCGCGACTACGCCCGCGCCGCGGGGCTGAAGCCGTTCGAGTGCGACCCCGAGATCGGGGGCCGGTTCAGCGTCCTTTCGCCCGTCGGCCTGTTCGGCGCGGCGATGCTGGGCATCGACATCCAAGAACTCCTGGCCGGCGCCGCCGCGATGGACGAGCGATGCTCCTCGGCCGACTTCGAGGCCAACCCCGCCGCCCGGAGCGCCGCCGTGCAAATCGGCTTGAACCGAAAGGGTAAAGTCATGAGCGTTATGATGCCCTACTCGGCCGCGCTCAGGGACGTCACCGACTGGTTCCGCCAACTCTGGGCCGAAAGCCTCGGCAAAACGCGCGAGGACGGCACGGCAGTCGGGCCGACGCCCATCAAGGCCCTCGGTGTCACGGACCAGCACTCGCAGGTTCAACTTTACCGCGAAGGACCGAACGACAAGGTCATCACAATCCTCTCGGTCGAGGACTTCGGCGCCAAAGTGTCAATTCCTCAAGCGCCGGAGGCGCTCGAAGGCCTCGACTACCTGGCTGGAAGGACGCTGGCTGAACTCTTCCACGCCGAAGAGCAGGCAACCGGATGGGCCCTGGCGGTCCTGTCCCAGCGCCCGACCGTGCGGATTGTCCTCCCAAACGTCACGCCGCACACCTTGGGCCAACTTCTCTACATGCTCGAAGTCCAGACCTCGATTGCGGGCGAGATGCTCGGCGTCAATACCTATGACCAGCCCGGCGTCGAAGCCGGCAAAGTGGCCACGCGGGCGCTGATGGGCGTGACCGGACCCATCGCGCGCCCGACCGAGAAAGGCCTCCCCGCAGACGTGACCTCCTGTGACATGCTGCGCGAGCGAATCGAGACCGAATCACCCCACAGAAAGGCGCGGCCCTCGTGACCGGCATTCTCGCCGCCCAGATCGAATCGCATCAGACGAAGTTGGCCGTCTTTTTCGCGTGCATCGCCGGCGCAGGCGCCGCAGGCTACCTCCTGCGCCGGACCGGTCTGGCCAAAGCCGCATGGGCCAAGCCGATTATGAGCGCAGCCATTATCGGCGTCGATGCGCCGATTGCGCTTCTGGCCGTGTGGCACTTGGTGATCCCGCCCGGCGTCTGGAAAGTGCCGGTCACCGGGGCGCTGGCCGCCGTGGCGACCAGCCTCATCGGTCTGGCTGTTGCCCGGCGCCTGCGCATGGATCCGAAGGACCGGGCCGTCTTCGGCCTTCAAAGCGGCATGGGTAACGTCGGCTACACGCTCGGCGGGGCCCTGTGCTTTGCTCTTTGGGGCATCCAGGGCCTGGCCCTCGAGCAGATGTTCTGCATGATGTGGCCGTTCTTCGCGTTTCTGTTCTGCTTTCCGATTGCGCGTCACTACGGCGAGCCCCCGACGTCGAAGGGCCCGCGACCGTCGGTTCTCCGATACGCGGCCGACGTGCTCACGCGCAGCCTGACCGACCTCCGAAGCCTACCCCTCTACACGGTAGCGCTCGGCCTGGCCTTGAATCTGAAAGGCTTCAAACCTTCCCCAGTCATCCAACAATGGCACCTCATCGACGCCTTGATGGTTGCAGGGATTGTCATGCAGTTCGGCAGCGTGGGCCTGACGGTCCGGCTGCGGCGACTGGCCCCGTTTTGGAAACCGGCGCTGGGAACGAGCGCGCTAAAGTTTCTCGTCAGCCCCGCTCTGATGCTCGGCGTCGCCCTGGCATTCGGCCTCTCCGGCATGCCGCTTTACGTCTGTCTCTTGCTGGCCGTGATGCCGACTGCCCTTTATTCGGTCCTCATGGCCAACCTTTTCAACCTGAACCGTGACCTGGCCAATACGACCTTTATCCTAACCCACCTGGTGTGCTTTGTCGTCATTGTCCCGGTGCTGTTTCTGCTGACACGGTAGGGGCTGAACGAGAGCAAATTCAGCCTTCGCTTTCGTTGACGAGGGCCGGGCTCCGCCGTAGAATAGACCGGCCGCGGGGGAAACGTTTCAGGAGGAATCCATTATGGCAAGCGGGGCAAACGGCAAGTACAAGATCCTCATCGTGGACGACGACGCGGACATCCTGAGCACCATGGCCATGGCGCTCGGGGAACTGGGGCAGGCGGTTCTCACGGCCGCCGACGGCCAGGAAGCCATGGACCTCGTCGAGGCGGAGGACCCGGACATCCTCGTTCTCGACATCATGCTGCCGAAGCGCGGCGGGTTCCTCATCCTCCAAAAACTCAAAGGCCAACGCGAAATGAAGGGGAAGCGCCCCCTCGTCTGCGTCGTCACCGGAAACGAGGGCATGCGCCACAAGCAATTCGCCGAGCAACTCGGTGTGGACGACTACCTGCGCAAACCGTTCGCCCTCGACGTGCTGATCGAGATTGTTCAGGGGTTCATCAAGGCCCTCGACGCGGGGGTCGAGGACGCCACGTAGGGGCCCGGAAATCGTAGGGACACGGCATGCCGTGTCCCTCCCTCGACGCCGGTGTCGAAGACGCCAAGTAGGAGCCGGATGTGAAGCATTGCCTGAGCCGCCGCGCGTTTCTTCGGAGCGTCGGCGCGGCCGCGTGCGGCGCTGCGGCAATGGCCGGATGCGCCGGCAAGGAACCCGGGCCGGGCGGCTGGCGCATGAAGGCCCGGCCGCACCCCGACGCCGACGCCTGGAAGGCGCGCATCGGCCTCGCCCGGGGCGCCGCCGACCCGGCTGCGGCCGTCCGGACGGCCATCGAGAAACTCTGCGACCCCGAGGGCGTCCGCACCTTCGTCCGCGAAGGCGACCTCGTGACCATCAAGCCGAACATCGGCTGGTCCCATGTCCCCGAGATGGGCGCCACCGTCCACCCGGACATCGTGGCAGAGGTCGTGCGCCTGTGCCTCGAAGCGGGGGCGCGGGAGGTCAAGGTCTTCGACAACAGCGTCGGCACGGACTCGAAGTGCTACGAGTTCAGCGGCATCGAGACGGCCGCCCGGCGCGCCGGCGCCCGCGTGTCGCTCTGCGCCCGCCACCGCTTCCGCACCGTTTCATTCGACGACCCCAGAGTCAAGCGCCTCAAACAGTGGCCGATCTACGAGGATGCCCTCTCGGCCGACGTCTTCATCAACATTGCCGTCGCCAAGGTGCACAACCTCAGTTACGTCACCCTGTGCATGAAGAACCTGATGGGGACCCAGGGCGGCGATCGTGGCAAAATGCACCAGGAAATCCACCAGAACCTGGCCGACCTGAACGTCGTCGTCCACCCCACCTTCAATATCCTCGACGCCACGCGCGTTATGATTACGAACGGTCCCGGCGGCGGACGTGCCGAGTACGTCGTCCGGGCCGATACGGTCGTCTGCGGCACCAGCGCTGTGACGGTGGACGCGTGGGGCGCCGACCCGGCCAATCTCCCCTGGCCGAAGGGCCATCACGACCTGGCGGCCGTCGAGCACATCGCCCTCGGCGCTGCGGCAGGACTCGGCGTCGCCGACCCCGGCCAAATTGAGGTGTCCGCCTGATGGCGCGACCCACACAGCCCCGCCATCCCCTGCACGTCCTCCGCGTCATCGCGCAACTCGCCTTTTTCGGTCTGTTTGCGGGCCTGGTGATTTTGACGGCGCGCGGCACGTTCGTGGCGGCTCATCCATACCTGGCCCAACTTTTTTTCATCTCGGACCCGTTGATTCTCGTGGGGGCGCTCCTGGCGGGCGGGTTCACGGCATCGCTGCTGGCGGCGCTGGTGGTCGTGGCGCTCTCGCTTGTTGCGCCGCGGGCCTACTGCGGATGGATCTGTCCTCTGGGCACTATCCAGGACATTGTCGACAAGATCCTGTTCCGCCGGCGCAACCGGTCGAAGAATATGGCTCCGAGGCTTCGACAAATCAAGTACGGCTTGCTTGTTCTGGTCCTCGTTCCGGCCATTTTCGGGCTGGGTGTCTTCGGATGGTTCGACCCCGTTTGTATCGCAACCCGATCGTTCGGCGTGGCGGTCTATCCGATGGCCGACCATGCTGCCAGGACTGCCCTCATAGCGGCGGAGGAGCGCGGCGTGCCCGGCGCGGCCGGCGCATACGATTGGGCACGCCGTCACCATCTCCTCACCCAGGAAGCCGACCTCAAAGAAGGCAGCCAGTGGGCGGGGTACCGGTGGGCCTGGGCCTTCTTCGCCCTGCTTGCTGCGATTGTGCTCGTCCAGGCCTATCAGAAGCGATTCTGGTGCCGCAATCTCTGCCCGCTCGGCGCCCTGCTGGGGCTCCTCGGTTCGGTCAGCCCGTTCCGCCCCCGAGTGAGCGAAAAGTGCACCAAATGCGACCGCTGCCGCGAGCGATGCAAGATGGGGGCATTCGAGCCGGCTCCGGGTGGGGAGAAATATCGCGTCGTCGTGCAGGAATGCATCCTGTGCTACGCGTGCGAGCGAGCGTTCTGCCCCGCCAGCGCGATTCACGTCGGCCTGGGACGGCCGGGTTCCGTGCGGCCGGTGCCGCATGTCCTGCCGAGCCGCCGCGCGTTTTTGGGGACGGCCCTCACGGGGGCAGTCCTCGGCCCGGCTTTCCTCCTGGACCAGCGCTCCCGCGCCAAGGAAGAGTCGAACCCGATGCTCCGCCCGCCTGGCGCCCTGCGGCCGGACCCGGAGTTCCTGGCGACCTGCATCCGATGCGGCGAGTGCATGCGCGTCTGTCCGACCAATGCCCTGCACCCATCCGGAATCGAAGACGGAATCGCCGGCCTCTGGACGCCCACTTTCGTTTACAACATCGGATACTGCGACTACTTCTGCGCCGTCCGTAAGGAAGACCAAGAGCGCGGCGGGGCGGCCGAGCGGGCCGCGAACCTCTGTGCGACGGTGTGCCCAACCGGCGCCATCCGTATCCTCACACAGGCTGAAAAGGAGGAGTGGAAGATCGGCACGGCTGTGCTCGACAAGAGCCGGTGCCTGCCGTGGGCGCGCGGTGAGTCATGCTTGACGTGCGAAGAGCAATGTCCGGTGCCGGAGAAAGCCATTTCTCACCGCACCGTTGAGGTGGCGAACAACGAATGGCTCAAGATGCCGCAGGACAGGCGCCACCGCTACGAAGAACTCGAAGCCAGGCGCGACCGCGAAGGGCTGACAGTGGTCGAGGAGGCCGAACTCGACGCCATGCCGCCGAAGATGCAACCCCTCACCCTACCCTACGTTCTTCGGGAACGGTGCACCGGGTGCGGCGTGTGCGAGAACGTCTGCCCCGTGGACGGGCCGAGCGGCATCCGCGTCGGGCGGCTCCAGACGCAGGAAATTCGCCAAGACTAAAGCCGACGGAAGCACCGGCAACGGAGGCGACGACAAGGGCGCTGACGCTACTCCTCAGCACCGTCCGCGATGCTCACGTCAATGAATCCCGGCCCGACGGTGTTCTCGCAGTGAACCGCCACCGTGTTTCTGCCGGGCTTGAGTGTGGCCGCTGCCTCCGGCGAGGACCTTCCCTGCCGCCTCAGCCCCGCACCGCTGCTCGTCGCGCTCTTCGAGCCTTTGGAGGCCGTCGCCGAGGCAGCGGGCGCCGTCTTCGGTCATGCCGCCCTTGCTTCTCGGCCTTTGCCGTCGTATGATGAAGGTGCTACTTGGAGGTGGGAACTGTGCCATGATTCAATGCAAGGACTGCGAGTTCTGTGAAATGGGTCCGGACGGCCAGGTCCAATTCAAGTGCAATCCCTTCTCGAACATCAAGGAACCCGAGTGCCTGCTGAAACACCAGTTGCTTCGGCTCGACATGATGACGCGGGCCTACATGGCCACCATCGCGGAGTATAAGAAGATCGCCCCGATGCAGAAGGAACTCTTCCGCCGCATGCGCCGGGAGTTCGAGGACATGGACGAGGCGGACAAGTGGAAGTACGGCGGCGAGGAGAAAGAGGAGAAAGAGGAGGAAGAGAAGGAAGAGGAGGAAGAGGAGGAAGAGGAGGAAGAGGACGGCCTGCCGCCGCTCGACGACCAGTTATAAACCAAACGCCGGTCGCAAGGCCGCGTGAGGTGGAGCAAGAGTCCCCCCGCGCGAAAAAGAAGGGGCGCGGCTGGCCGCGCCCACCCACAGATCCCCCGGGTGCTTAGAAGCTGTTTCATATCCCTCGGGTGGCGGGTGTCCCCACCCGCCACCCCGCTTGGCCGCCTTTCTCGCGGCGGGTCGGGAGACCCGCCGCGCACGTTGTGAAACAGCCTCTTACACGTCTTCTTCGACAATCGGTAGGAGCACGGTGAAGGTCGAGCCGGCAGCGGGCGTGCTCTTGACGTGGATTTCGCCGCCCGCCTGCCGCGCAAGGTCTCTGGCGATGGGCAGGCCCAGGCCGCTGCCCCTGCCTTCGCGCTCGCTCGTCTCGCCGTTCGGCGCGGTCGTAAAGAACGGCTCGAAGATCTTCGCCGTGTGCTCCGGCTTGATGCCGCAGCCGGTGTCCTGGACCTTCAGGGCGACGTAGCCCGGCGTCTCGGAGAGGGTCGCGCTGAGGGTGAGCGTTCCGCCGCCCGGTTTCATCGCCTTCCGCGCGTTCAGGATAAGGTTCAGGAGGACGTGTTCCATACGCACCGGGACGACGCGGACTTTGGCCGAGGTCTCGTACTGGCGGACGAGTCGGATGCCGTCCTTCGGCAGGTGCCAGTCCACGAGCCTGACGGCGGCGTCCATGAGGGCGTCGGCGGCGATGAGTTCGCTCTCGTCTTTCCGCCCCGTCGCAAACCCCAGCAGGCTCGCGACGATGTCTGCCGCACGCCGACCGAACTCGACACTCTTCTCGAGCGCCTTTTGTCGCATGTCCGGGTCGTCGTACTTGAGAGCCTGTTCGGCGCGGCCGATGATGAGTGTCAGGAGGTTATTGAACTCGTGGGCCATGCTGCCGGCCAGTTGGCCGACCGTCGCCAGGCGCTGGGCCTCGACGAGGGACTGTTCGAGCCGCTCGGCCCGCCGGCGAGTCTGCTCCAGTTCCTGTTTCAGCGCTTCGGTTTCCGAAAGTGGCAACGCATCGCCTCCCATTGAGGAAGAAGTGAAAACCACACCCGCTCCAGGACATTTATCGGCACGCGGGGGGTGGGGGACTTGATAGGAATTTGCCACACCCCCGGCGGAAGGGTGGTCCGTGGCTCTGGGGCCTGGCCTTCAAGTGTCTTCGTGCCAACCGGAACAGCGCAAGTCGCTTCCGGCGAGAGTTGCTCGCCGCCCCCAACCACACAAAAAGGACCGCGTGCGGGGTGAGACTTTACCCGCCGTGGCGGCGACCAGCGTCACGGCTCCGCCGGGCGGAGGGTCATCTGGAACGCTTTTTCGCGCCGCGGCGCTCAATCGGCACATAGGTCATGTCGAACGGGCCGCTGTAGATCGCACGAGGGCGGAAGATGCGGTTCTTCTGAAGATACTCCAGCACCCGCGCCGTCCAACCCGAAACGCGGGCCACCGCAAACGTCGGGGTGAACAGGTCCTCCGGAATCTCCAGGCAGGTATAAAGCAGCCCGGAGTAGAAATCGACGTTCGGATAGATTCCCTTCCGGGTGCCGAGGTCGCCGACGACTTCCTTCTCAAGCGCCTCGGCGGTGGCCAGAAGCGGCCGCACGTCCTTGCGCTTCCGCGCCAGGAACTTTACCAGCGGGCCGAGGATCTGGGCGCGCGGATCGTAACTCTTGTAAACGCGATGCCCGAAACCCATGATTTTTTGCTTGCGCGCGCGGGCTTTCTCATACCAGGCCTTGACGTTTTCAGGCCCGCCGATCCCGCGAAGGGTTCGCATCACCTGCTCGTTGGCGCCGCCGTGGAGCGGCCCGTTCAAGGCGGCGATGCCCGAGCCGACCGATAGATAAATGTCCGAGAGGGTCGAAGCGACCACCATCGTAGCGAACGTGCTGGCGTTCATGCCGTGGTCCACGTGGAGAATGAGAGCGATGTCCATGATCCGCTCTTCGACCGGCGTCGGGCGGCGCCCGGTGAGCATATAGAGGTAGTTGCCCGCATGGCTCAGTTCCGGGTGCGGCTCGATGGGCATCAACCCCTGCCGCAACCGCGCCGTCGCCGCCGCAAGCGTCCCGACCCCCGCGATCAAATGGTAACAGGACTCGAGGTCGGCGCCTTCTTGGACGGCCCAGTCGGCCTCCTTCCGGCGCTTGCGGCGTTTGGGTTTCGTGAATTCATAGACCGCCCTCGGTTCACCCGTAGGCATCGTTTCCATGGGGATGGAGTCTTCGTCTGCGCTGATTGCCTTGGCGGGTTCGCGCTTTGCCTCCTTCTGATCCGCAAACGTAAACTCCTGCCGCATCAGGTTGGTGGCGAGACGCAACGCCGCCATCACGTTCATCTCCTCGACCGGGAAGCCCATCAGCAGGCGCAGCGTCTTCGGCGTGTGGCGATAGCGGACTAGTTTCTTATTGAAGTCCGCCAGTTGCCTTTGGGTCGGCAAGTTCCCGTGCAAGACCAGGTAAGACGCCTCCTCGAACGTCGAATAAGCGCACAGGTCGAAAATGTCATAGCCGCGGTAGATTAAGGCCCCTTGCGAGCCGTTGACATATCCGACCTTGCTCTCGCAGGCGATCGCCCCTTCGAGGCCCGGCCCCACCGTGCATTTGACGGGCCAGTCAATCGGCCCCGTCAGGGCCAACTCGGGCGACGCCGTCCGCCCGCGGCGCGCCTTTTCGGCGGCCTTGAGCACCAGTTCAGTAACTTCTGTCGGTTCTCTCTTCATGGGGGTTCTCCTCAAGGGTAAGCATATCAGGCCGGTGGCCGCACGGCAAGCGCGAGGCAAAAAGAGCCATGTGCGTCGCGGACGTTTTCGTTGCTCACAGGCCGGCGAGGGGACGCGGGGCGATAGGTTCATGGAGACACGCGGGCGGGCCTGCGACCCGACACGCCACAAGGCGCGGAAAAATGGTCGGGGCGACTGGATTTGAACCAGCGACCTCTGCGTCCCGAACGCAGCGCTCTAGCCAAACTGAGCTACGCCCCGACTCCACAACAATTGACTTGTCCGCCGCCGCACGCCCAGCGACCTTCCCGCCGGGACGCTCTAGCCAAACTGAGCTACGCCCCGACTCCACAACAATTGACTTGTCCGCCGCCGCACGCCCAGCGACCTTCCCGCCGGGACGCTCCAGCCAAACCGTCAATGCCCCGACCCGGCGCGGCGCCATTTTAACCGGGCCGCCCCCGAAATCAACCTCCGACCTGCCGCCCGAAAAGCCGCGAAACCAATTCCACCAACGCCGGCAGAAACAGAACGATCCCCACCACGGTCGCCCCGACGGCCGCCACCAGCACCGCCCCTGCCGCCACGTCCTTGGCGATCTTCACCACTGGCTGCCGCTCCGACGTCACCGCGTCCGCCATCACCTCCAGGCCCGTATTGAACGCCTCGGCCACCCAGACCACCGTGACGGCAGCCGCCAGCACGCACCACTCGCCCGCCGACAGCGATTTCACGCCCGTCCAGTGAAGCACCAGGCCGAGCACGACGGCCAGAACCGTCGCCACCGCATGGAGCCATGCGTTGTGCTGGCTGCGGAGGACGAACACCAGGCCCGCGAGGGCGTGGCGAAAACTTCGCATCCGCCCGAAAATCGTAAACGGCGACGCATACGGCGGCTCCGTCTCCAGTCGCTCGTCGCGCCTCGCCTCGCTCGTTTCCCCGGAGGACGGTGAGGCGGCAGCCTGTTCGCTTTCCGGACGTTCGTTCACGCTCACTCTCCCGCGGTTGAAGTCAACTCATCCCGACGCTTTTCCATGGCGGCCTTCGCCTGCCGTGGCAGGTCCTTCTCGCTCAGCACCCGCCGCGCGCCCTCCTCGAATATCGGACGCGCAAAATCCGTCGTCCAGTACCGGTCCGGCCGCTTCTCCACCAACCGCAGGAACCCCTCGAACTCATCGAAGTACGAGCCGTAGATGTGAAACGAGTCGGCCACGTGGAGGTACTCGCCCGGCTCGACGCCCAGTTCCCGCGCCACCTCCCGCTGAAGTTCCGTAAAGGCGTACATATTCATGAACGCGGCCTTGAAGGCATCGTTCGACCGGATGTGAACCACCAGGTTCAACCGCCCGCCACCCTCGCCCTCTTCAATCCGAAACCACATCCGCTGAAGGCACGCCGGATCCGCAATCCCCAAATCCTTCCACGCCTGCCACGTCACCGCCTGCGCGCGGCGAGTGTGCGGCGTCTCGCGCAGCATCCACACCACCGCCTCAATCTGGTCAATCGGTTCGGTCGGCCCCGGCACCTCATAACGAAAGAGCCGCTCGTGATACGTGTACTCCCACTTCCCCTCCTCCGGCGCGATCCAGTGGTCGTGCACGCCGTAGAGCACTTCCGCCCGATAGACCTCCAGGTCCTCCAGACCTCCCGGAAACGCCTTGTGAATCCGCGGCTCGGCGAACGGTTCGGCGACGTGAATCAGGCAGGCCACGTCGCGGCTCTCGGGGTCGCCGGGCTTGTCATACTGCGTCCTGAAGCGCCCCCCCTCCTCCCAGCACCGCCGCACAGCCGTTTCCCAGCCTTCCGGCAGGGTGCGTGCTTTGACGTGAATAGATTTCATGCGGCTCCTGTGGGGATATTCGATTCGCCGGCGATTGTAGGCCGCCTGCCGCGCAAGAGCAAGCCGAATCGCACCGCCCGCCGCTACTAGCCGCGACCGTGAGGGAGCGGTCCGAAAATCCTTGCTCCCCCACCCCCGCGCGCCATAATCGACATCGCACCGCCACCCATTGGGGGAACACGCCATGAGCCAGTCGCCAGCCACGTCGGGATCTCAGTCCAAGGAACCGGCCCGCCCAAAGACAAGCGGCCTAGCCATTGCTGGCCTCATCTTTGGCATCTCAGGCCTTTGCACCTTCGGCCTCGGCGCCCTAGTCGGCCTTATTTTGGGCATCCTCAGCCTGATCCAGATCAAGCAGAGCCAAGGCCAGCGGTGGCGAATTCGAGTCGGCATGTGAAACGTTGAAAGAGTTGCTTCTGGCGTTCCCCGCTGGGCAGGTCCACAATGATGGGGTGAATCTGCTGAAGGAACTCGAGGATCATCAGGCGGAGTGGGAGAAGCGGAGGGAGGCGTTGGGAGTCGCGCCAGTGGCCAAGCCAGCTCCGGCCGAGGGGCGGTAGTGGGCCCTAGGCTGGAAGGCGCCCACGTTATGAGCCCTCTCTGGAAGGCAGCAGCCGAATGGACCAAGTTATAGAAATCAAGTTGTACTGCACCTTCGGGGGCTGGCCGGGGATCGTGGTGATACTGGCTCTTGGCGTGGCCTGCCTCGCCTGGGGATGGGTGCCAACCATGCGGTCTCTTTCGAACTTCAGTGCCCGGCGTATCGCGGTTACCGTGGCGGCCTTGTTCGTTGCCAGCATGGCCGCTGGTATCCTCCTTCTGGGGCCGAAAGAACTCAGACATGAGATGCTCCGCCACTGGACAATCTATGACTACGCCCTGGCCCTAGCTTTGAACTTGTTCTGGGTGTTTGTCCTCATCAGTGCGACGGTCGTCTTATTCTTGCGACTCGAGTTTTTATCGGGCAAGGGCTGGGCCAGGCGGCTGGTCTTCGGATTTGGTGTTTTCTGCGCCTCATATTTTCTGGCATCCTTGGTGTACATTCTGCTCATGCCAAGAATCAGGCAATAGCCATATCAGGCCTTTTGGGAGACCAGACCCATCCCCCGCGCGCCGGATCGCGCGGCTGCCATGTCTCAAAATGCGCTTGCAAAGCACGCATCCGCGCCACAAATTGGTAGCGGCTCATTCCGGAGCAGGAGGCTCTCAATGACACGCGTGCAGCACGCCATGCGGCTGACAATCGGCTGGGCTGTCCTGGCGGCCGCGCTCGCTCTCATCACCGGCTGCGGGCCGTCGGCCGCCGACCAGGCCGCCGAAGGCATCCTCGAAGTCCGGCCGGCCCCGGTGCCGGACGGAACCGCAGAGGAACCATCTGAGGCCGCCATCGAGGCGCATGTCTCCGCCCTCACCGCCGACGCCGTTCTTGCCGCCGCCCTTGCGCGCCTGGCCGACGAAGGCGTCGAGCAAACCCGATACACCGGCCCGGACGCCGCCGACCGCCTTCGCCGCGACCTCATCATCGAAGCCATCCCGGAAACCCGGCTGATTTCCGTCCGGCTCCCCGGCGCGCCGACCGACCGGAAGGCCGCCATCGTCCGGGCCGTGCTTCAGGAGTACGTCGAGCGCGCCCGAGGGGAGCAGGCCTCCGCCAACCGCTGCCGCACCCTTGAAGTCGAGCGCGACCTGCTGCACGGACAATTGGAGAAGGTCCAGACCGAGTTGACCGACCTTCGCAAAACCGCCGGTCTGGTCACCCCAAACCAGGAGGAGACGGAGAGCCAGGCTCGCCTCCAGACCCTGACCCTTCTGCTGGAACGAAAACAGGCCGAACACGAGGAAGCCGAAGCGCGGTGGAAACAATTTCAGGAGGCGAAAAAGAAGGCGGACGAAACCGGCGACCTTTCGGCCCTACTTGCCGCGCTCCCAAAGATCACCGAGACCCTAGACCAAGAACCGACCGTCGTGGCCGCGCGGCAGAAGGTTGAACGCCTCCAGGCTCATCTCGATCAACTCGAGGCCCGCTTGAAGGATGAGGATCCGTCCGTCCGCGAGGCTCGCCGGGCCCTCGAATCCGCGCAAAAAAATCTCCGGGCATTCCGCGCTGCACTGGTCGGGTTGCTCATCCAGCAAGAGGCGGCCGTCCTGAAAGCCGCACGCGACCGGGACGCCCGGGCCGAGCGCAACCTCAAGACCCGCCTCACCGAAGAACGCGACCGGGCCGCCGAGCAGGACCGATACGCCGAAAAGTTCCACGCCGGCCAACAGGAACATGAACGCTTGCGGCAGCGCCTCGCGGCCGTCGAACAGGAATTGACCGACCTTCGCATCGAGACCGCCCTCAGCGAACCTCCCGTCCGCGTCGTCACGTGGCCCTGAGCGCCACCGACTTCTTCCGTGCTGCACGGCAAGCCCCGGCCTCTTGGCGTCCAATGCAATTATTTTGAACTCACCCCCCACGAGGGCATATACTATAACCATGCAGACGTAGGATGGTCGCCGCGGCGACCACGCGGCTATAACCATGCAGCCAAACAGCGCCCGATACCTCAGCCTGCAGAGCATCGACGCGCCGGTCGGGACACGCTTGACGCGTCCGGTTATGGGTGTCCCCAGAATTGAGGTGTAAAGGAGGCGTCAGATGGAATCAGATGCCAAGGATACGCCCGCAGACGATGTGATGCAAACTCCAGCCCTCGTAAGGACATCGAAGGTCCGGTCCACACCGCACAAGATGCCGTGGGATGTCGTGGCCCTGGGATGGATCTCATATGTTTCCGGCGTCGTGTGCGTGTTGGGTGGGATCCTGTTTTTGGCTCTGGGCCGAGGAGAGCCCTCCGGTTGGGAAAAGTGGACTCTTTTCGGCACCGTGCACGTCACGGGCAGGATTGGATTCGGTGTCTGGCTTTTGATCTACGGCATCCTGTTCTTGATAGAGGGTTGGGGGCTGCTTCGAGGTCGCTCGTGGGCCTGGTGGCTGATGTTGGGCGAGCAGGTTGAGTATGCAGTATCTGGGTTCTCTCATCCCTCACTTCTTTGGTCGGTGTCGGCGGCGATCGTGATAAATGCTTTGGTTTTCGGTTGGCTGCTTTTCCGGGCGAAATTGTTCCGGCCATTCGGGCGAAGAACCGATGCCCGGCCAACAGGTCCTGGCTAAGAAATGCTGCGGCACGGCGCTTCCACTGGATGCTGCTGCTCAAACGCCGAAGACACGGGCCCCGAGACCTCGACCCCGAGTTCCAGTACGTCTGGTCGCCGCGCTACATCGACGCCCAGGCTGAGGTGCATGGCTCTCGCCGTTAGGTCATTCGCCGTTTCAATCTGCAATCGCAAATCGGAAATACCCCGGCGCCTTCTGCCGCGCCGCCTCCGTTACTCAGGCACTGGTCGTCCCGCCACTGCCAATGTGGCAGGCCGAAGACGGCGGGAAGACGCGCGGGGCGAGGGCAACGGGCGGCACTCATTTTGAGCATACGCTCATAACCGGCGGCGAAAATCGCCCGCGGATGCATCATCACATCGGCATGCGTAGGGGGTAAAAAGGGGGTCCAAAAGCGACAATTCGGGTCCAATTCCGACAAAAAACTCAAAAAAACTCGAAAAAAGCGCCCGAAAGCGCTTTGCCCATCTTAACGTTTCGGCCCTCAAACCCCCTTGGCGCTAGCGCCAGGCCCGATTTGGCCTCCAAAATCGCCCGAATCGGCCCAAATTCCACCCAAAATCGCCCGCCAATACATCAGCGTTGCGCAATGTGTGTGCGCGCCAATCGTCTGGGGATGGCCGCTCTCGCGGCTAGTTGGAGGCGCTGCGCACGAGTCGCTTAGTGTTTGACGACTGCCCCGGCCCAGGTCAGGCCGCCGCCGAAGGCGACGAGGATAGCCACGTCGCCCGGACCCAGAACCCCCTCCTTCAGGGCCTCGTGATGGGCCATCGCCACGCTCGCCCCGCCCGTGTTGCCATACTTCTGGATGTTCAGGAAGACCTTTTCGGGAGGGAAACCCATGCGGCTGGTGGAGGCGTCGATGATGCGCGTATTGACCTGGTGCGGCACGACGAGGCGCACGTCGTCCACCGTGAGATGGCACGCCTTCATGCACTCTTCGATGAGTTCCTGCATCTTGAGGACGGCGAACTTGAAGACTTCGCGTCCGCGAATGTGCATATAATGGAGCCGCCGGTCCACCGTTTCGTGCGACGCTGGGAGGCGCGACCCGCCCGCGGGCAGGATCATCATCTCGCCCCCGGAGCCGTCGCAGTAAACTGTGGTGTAAAGGATGCCCGTATCCGGTTCGTCGGAGGCCTGGACGACTGCGGCGCCCGCGCCGTCGCCAAACAGGACGCAGGTCGAGCGGTCGGCATAGTCGGTGATCTTCGAAAGGGTCTCGGCGCTGACGACGAGGACGTTTCGGGCCTGGCCGGTCAAGATGTTCGCCCGCGCTTCGGCCAGCGCATACAGATGGCCGCTGCAGGCAGCCGTCAGGTCGAAGCCGCCGGCATTCTTACATCCGAGGCGGTCCTGAATCCAGCACGCCGTCGCCGGCAGCGTGTTGTCGGCCGTAATGGTTGCGCAGATGACGAGGTCCACATCCTGCGGCGCCAGGCCGGCGTCGTCGAGGGCGCTTTGGCAGGCTTCCACGGCCAGGTCGCCCGTGGCCTGGTCGTGCTCGGCGATGCGGCGTTCTTTCATTCCGGTGCGCTGGACGATCCATTCGTCGCTCGTTTCGACGATGCGCGCAAAGTCCTCATTGGTCATGATGCGCTCGGGGACGGCCATTCCCGTGCCGACGATTCTGGCGCTTCGTACCTGGGAGCCCCTCTTCGTCAAGCGGCAGACCCTTTCATCTGGGCGACGGCCTCGACGATTTCGCGGTTGACCTGTGTGCGGGCACAGGTGGCGGCCGCGCGAAACGCATTGGCGACGGCCCGGGCCTTCGAGTCGCCATGACAGATGATCACGATGCCGTCCACGCCGAGGAGCGGCGCGCCGCCGTATTCGGCCGAATCGTGCCGGCGCTCGATGTCCGCCAGGACAGGGCCCAGTTTCGCCGTCACCTCCGGGTCCAAGACTTTGAGTTCCTCACGAATCGTCAGGAAGGTGTGCACGGCCATGGCCTCGACGCACTTCAGGACGATGTTGCCCACGAAGCCGTCGCAGACGACGACGTCGAATCGCCCGCTGAACAGGTCCCTTCCCTCGGCGTTGCCTTGGAAGTTCAAGTCGGACTGCTCGAGCAGTCCGCGCGCCTCTCGCGCCAGTTCGTTTCCCTTGATGCTCTCCTCGCCGATTGAGAGGATTCCAACGGCGGGGTTTTCGACCTTGAGAACCTTGCGGGCATAGACGCTGGCCATCAGCCCATACTGGAAGAGATGACGGGGCCGGCAATCGACGTTCGCGCCGACGTCAATCACCACCACGGGACCGCGAAAGGTGGGAAAGACGACGCTGATACCCGGGCGGCGGATGCCGGGAAGACGTTTGGCCACCATGTGGGCGGCAGCCACGAACGCCCCGGTGTTGCCGGCGCTGACGACGGCGTCCACCTCGCGCCTGGCCATGAGTTCCATCGCCCGCTTCATGGACGAGTCGGGCTTCTTGCGGACGGCCTCAACGGGCGTTTCGGCCATCCCGACGCGCTGGGAGGCGTGGACGATGACGAGACGCTCGCGCTCGGCGCCGGCCGCCGCCAGTTCCGCCTCGATCGCGCCCGCGTCGCCGACGAGAACAATGTCATCCTCCGGCAGGAGGTCGCGCGCAGCCACGGCGCCGCGGATGATTTCGCGCGGGGCATAGTCGCCGCCCATTGCATCGATCGCGAACCGCACCCGCTATTCCTCCTCGACCTCGACAACCTGACGGCCGCGATACCAGCCGCAGTTGCTGCACACCGTGTGCGCCAGCGTCGGGCGCCCACAATGTTTGCACTCAACCGTCTGCACCGGCACCAGGGCATGGTGTGAACGGCGTTTCCGCTTGCGCGTTTTGGAGGTTCGCCTCTTGGGAACCGGCATAGAAGTCTCCTTAGACCAATAGACAACCGGATCGTACCGCAACCCCCCGGGCCTTCCCATTGGGCGGCACGAAAAGGACGGAATTCTATCGGCCCGACGCGCCGGGGTCAAGCCCAAAGGCCCTGAAGCCCGCGGATGGGTGCAGCACCCCTCACATCCCCGCGTTCCTCGTAAAAACTGGACACCGCGGCGGCGGTTGGTAAAATGGGGTCTTGAGCGGAGAAGCCCGACAGGAGGCTGCCATGTTCTCCGGAACGCTTGTGGCACTTGTGACGCCGTTCAAGAACGGTCGGGTGGATTATCCGGCCATCGAACGGCTCGTTGACTGGCACGTCGAACAGGGAACCGACGGCCTTGTCCCCGTCGGGACCACCGGCGAAAGCCCGACGGTCAACGTCGAGGAACACAAGAGAATCATCAAGACGGTGGTGGACCGTGCGGCAGGCCGGATTCCGGTCGTCGCGGGGACGGGCGGCAACGCGACGGCCGAGGCCATTCACCTGACACGCTGCGCCAGGGACGTCGGCGCCGACGCATCGCTCCAGGTCTGCCCTTACTACAACAAGCCGACGCAAGACGGCCTGTATGCCCACTTTGCGGCGATTGCCGAGGCCGTGGACCTGCCGATGGTCCTGTACAACATCCCCGGCCGCACGGGGGTCACCATGGCGCCCGAGACGGTGGCGCGGCTGGCCGAGTTGCCGCAGGTCGTCGCTATCAAGGAAGCCACCGGCTCGATGGACCAGGCGAGTGCTATCCTGGCGCGGTGTGACCTGGCCGTCCTGTCGGGAGACGATTCGCTCACCCTTCCGCTGATGGCCCTTGGCGGCAAAGGCGTCATCAGCGTCGTCGCGAACCTCGTCCCGAAAGATATGAAGCAGTTGACCGACGCGATGCTGGCCGGCGACGTGGCGACGGCCCGGGCTGCGCACCAGCGCCTCTTTCCCCTTTGCCGCGCCATGTTCATTGAGACCAACCCGATCCCTGTCAAGGCGGCGATGAAGATGGTGGGGCTGCTCGAATCCGATGAGAAGCGGCTCCCGATGACAGACTTGTCGCCCGAGCACGCCGACATGCTGAAGAACGCGCTCGAGGAATACGGTCTCCTCTAAATTGGGTGAGCGGGTTTTCTTTTCAGCGACGTTCGGATCCCAAAAGTCAACCATGGCAAACAGGCGCGGGTCAAAAAACACACTCGAACGGCGAGGGCGGCTCCTCTTCGCCCTGTTCATCCTGCTGACGGTGGTGGCCTGCCTGTCGTGGCCCTGGTGGCAAATGGGCCGGTTGGCCCGCTCGGGCGACCCGGACCTGGCGCGCGCCAAGTCCCAGGCTTATCTCCAGAATCTGCACGCCGTGCGCTTCGCCGCGGACAAAAAAAGCGCCGAGCAACTCAAGCGGTTCGGGGCGAATGGCGAGGGAGAACCGAAACTGGTCCGGCTGGCGCCGCCGACCCCCGCCCAGCCCCAAACCGTGCCGGCGGGCGTGGGCGAGTTCGAAACGGAGGCCATCCGAGAGTTTCTGAAACACCCCGAAGGGAACCAATACTTCCGCGAGGCGGGTGACACCTTTCGGTACGTCCGGGCGCTGCGCGCCACAACCGGTTGCCTGGGCTGCCACAGCAATTACCAGGCGGGCGATCTGATGGGAGCGGTTGTCCTGAAACTGGACGTCGGCGAACGCAACAAGGGGCTCCTGGCCAACCGGCTCGTCTTGACCCTGGCCGCCCTCCTCGTCGTCGCCATTTCCGTAGCGGTCTTCTATGCGCTGTTCCGCTACATGGTGGTGCGGCCGGTCAGGCACCTCAAGACGGTGGCCGACCGCGTCAGCGAGGGGGACTTGCAGGTCCGGAGCGAGATCGACACGGCGGACGAACTCGAGGCCCTCTCCGACGCCATGAACCACATGCTCGACCGGCTGGCCGAGACCCAGTCGGAACTGCGCGAGGCCACCGCGGTCCGCGACGCCAAACTCGACGAACTCGCCTCGGCGAACGTCGCCCTTTTTGAAATGAACCAGGTGAAAAACAAGTTCCTGACGACGATGAGCCACGAACTGCGGACCCCGCTGAATTCCATCATCGGCTTCGCGCAGGTTCTGAGCGAATCGGAGGCCGCCGCCCAGGACCCGAAACTAGGCCGCTATGCCCGGAACATCCTGACCAGCGGGCGGGCACTCCTGGAGATGATTAACGATTTGCTGGACCTGGCGAAGATTGAAGCCGGGCGTATTCAGGTCCGGTGCGAAGAGGTTTCGATCCCGCAGGTTGCCGAGGCCGTCTGCGGCATGGTTCGCCCCCTGCTGGCCGAAAAACAACTGAAACTGACCCACGAAGTGGACCCGGCCACACCGCTTATGATTACCGACGGCGCAAAGGTCCAGCAGATCCTGCATAATCTGCTGTCGAACGCGATCAAGTTCACCGAGGAAGGCGAGGTCCGGCTGACCGTTCGGCCGGCCGAAGACGAGCGGGTCGCCTTTATCGTCTCCGACACCGGGCCGGGCATCACGAAGGAGCAGCAGTTGCGGATCTTCGAGCGGTTCACGCAACTGGACTCGAGTCACACGCGGCAATATCGCGGCACGGGATTGGGGCTCTCCATCGTAAAAGACTTGGCAGGCCTGCTGGACGGGGAAGTCTCCGTCGAAAGCGAGCCGGGCCAAGGAGCCACTTTCACCGTGGTCCTGCCGGTTGACAGCCGCGATGCCGAGGGGCGAACTCCGGAGAAGGAAAAAGCCCCAGGCGCAGCAGCGAAGCCGGCCTCAGAGGTCTTGTGATTCCTGAGGAATGGGGCTAGACTCCACGCGGAAAGGGAACACTCGATGGCAATCCTGTTCCGATGTCCATGCGGGCGGAGCATGGTGGCCAATTCGGCCAAGGTGGGCAGCATCATCACATGCCCGAACTGTCATCGGTCCCTGCGGGTGCCGAGCGGGAAGGATCGCGGCAAGGAACTCGTGCAGCCCCCCCCCGCCACCCGCGCCACACGCCCCTGTCCCCGTTGCGGTCGGAGTGCCCCCGTGGACGCTCAAGTTTGTTCTCATTGCAGGGCGAGCCTCGCGGAAGGGACGAGGCTGAAGGACGCCGTGACAAGTCCGGTCGCCAAGATGATGAAAGGCGGCACGCCCATCCTCTATGGCGGCTCGCGGGCCACGTGGTGGAGCCGACTGTCCTCCAATGCCAAGGCCGGCATCCTGTCGGGCGTCGGCGGCTTCGTCATCGTCACAATCGTCGCAGCATACCTCTTCTATTCCTCCTGGCACGCCGGCCAGGTGAGCCACGCCTGCGGCCGGTTGGGGAAGGCGCTCAACGAAGGTCAAAAACTCGAGAGCCAGGGCAAGTTTCAGGATGCTTACGAGTTCTACTTCCGGGCCCTCGCGAAGGCGGATTTTGTGCGAGACGGCGGCAGCCCGAGCGACCTGGAACGCCTCAGCCGGATCCAGGACCGCGCAGGCGGCCTCCAGTATATCGTCGAGGAACCCAAGACGCGGGAACCCCTCCGATGGCAGCCCAAGAGCCAGGCGGAACTCTATGCGGCTCAGCAGGAACTCCTCGCCACCTACCCGTCATACCGGCAGCGCGTCCTGGCAGTGGCGGATGCGGCCCTGGCGGCCATCGAAAACACCCGCTCCGAAGGGAACCAAACGGCCTTCGCCCAGAAGGTCGGCCTTGCGATGGACGCCTTCATCCGATTGACCAACTCGACCAAGCCGCATCAACGGCGGACCTACAGTTTCGACATCCTGGTCGAGGGAATCCGTGAACTGACGGCCGCCAACCGCCGGTGGGACAACACGGCGGTCCGCGAGAACCTGCTCAATCGGGCCAAGCAGCGTTTCGAGGCGCTGAAAGGGTTCGTCCGCCAGCCGCCCGGAACGCCGATGGGCGACAAACACAAGTCATTATGAGCAGCGTTGCCCGCCGACCCTTTGCCGGCGCACGCGGGCGCAACAAGGCCGGGTCCTGCCTCACCCGTCGGCCTGATTGCCGGGGATACTGTAATTCGGCGCTTCCTGCGTGATGGAAATGTCGTGCGGATGGCCTTCGATGACCCCTGCGTGGGTGATGCGGACGAACTTCGGTTTCGTGCGAAGTTCCGCGATGGTGCGGCATCCGCAGTAGCCCATGCCGGCTCGGACGCCGCCCACCAACTGGTACACGAAATCGGCCAGCCGGCCGCGCGACGGCACGCGCCCCTCAACACCTTCGGGGACAAGTTTTTCCCCGCCGCGCCTTTCGGCGTCCTGGCCGTAGCGGTCCGCCGACCCGTGCACCATGGCGCCCAGCGAACCCATGCCGCGATACACTTTGAACGTGCGGCCCTTGTAAATAATGAGTTCGCCCGGCGACTCATCGAGCCCCGCCAAGAGACCCCCCAGCATGACGCTCGAAGCGCCGGCGGCCAGGGCCTTGGTAATGTCGCCGCTGTGGCGCACGCCTCCGTCGGCGATGATGGGGACGTCGTGGCGGTCCGCCTGGCGGGCGCAGGCGGCGATGGCGCTGATCTGGGGCACCCCGACGCCGCTGACGACGCGCGTCGTGCAGATTGAGCCCGGCCCGATGCCGACCTTGACGGCATCGGCCCCGGCCTTGACGAGGTCGGCGACGGCTTCGCCCGTCGCCACGTTGCCCGCGACCAACTGAATGTCGTATCGCTTTTTAAGCGTCTTGACGGTCTCAATCACATTGGTCGAGTGGCCGTGCGCTGTATCCACCACGAGCACGTCCACGTCCTTTTCAACGAGCCGCTCGGCCCGCTCGTAATCCTGGACGCCAACGGCGGCGCCGACGCGAAGGCGGCCGCGCTCGTCGCGGCAGGCGTGCGGGAACTGGTGCAGTTTGTCGATGTCCTTGATTGTGATGAGGCCCACGAGGCGCCCCTCGTCATCGACGAGCGGCAACTTCTCGACCTTGCTGGCCAGCAGAATCCGCTCCGCCTCTTGCAGGTTTGTCCCGGCGGATGCGGTGACAAGGTTCTCCCGGGTCATCACTTCGCGAATCGCCACCTGAGGGTCTTCGAAAAACTTCAGGTCCCGCCGCGTCAGAATCCCGACGAGCCGCCCGTCCTCGGTAATCGGGATGCCGGAGATGTTGTTCTCGTTCATGACGTGCTGCGCCGTTGCGACGCGCTCGTTCGGGGCGAGCGTGACCGGGTCCGGGATGACGCCGTTGGCGCTGCGTTTGACCTTTCCGACTTCGCGGCACTGGCCCTCGATGGAGAGGTTCTTGTGGATGATGCCGATGCCGCCCTCCTGGGCGAGCGCAATGGCCAGCGCCGCCTCGGTCACCGTGTCCATCGCGGCCGAAACGATGGGAATGTTGATGCGAATCTTACGCGTAAGATGCGTGCTGGTATCGACATCGCGCGGCACGACGTCGCTGAAGGCGGGAACCAGCAGACAATCGTCAAACGTAATTCCGTCGCCGCTTATACGGTCCCTTAGAGTCATAGGCTTCGGGTCTCCTGCGGCCGAGATGTTCGAGGAGTCTTGCGCGACAGCCAATCGCCCTGGCGGCGTCCCGGCCCGGCCCGGCCGCTTACGCCGAGCCCAGGATTGCCCGGGCTTTACGGCAGATGGCTTCGCAATCGAGACCGACGAATTTCAAGACGTCGTCGGCCGTCTTCCCCGATTTCGGCATTCGTTCGGGCGTCATGGTGACGACGCGCGGCCCGCCGCGATGAGCGGCCGCCACCGCCACCGCGCTTCCCAGCCCGCCCGCATAGTTGTCCTCGACGACCAGCAGGGGAGTTTCCTCGCCCGCCTTGGCCTTTGCGCCGACGGCGTCGAGAAAATCGTCGGCGAGCGGGAGGCTGTAGGCGTCCACGACGCCGACCTCGAGGCCAGAGCCCTTGAGGACTTCGGCGGCCTTCATCGCTTCGTGCACCATGTAGCCCCACGAAACGATCACGAGGTCCTTCCCTTCCGCCAGGACCTTATGACCGATGAGATGGAAGACTTGGTCTGGCTTGTAGATGAACGGCGTGTCCGACCGCAGCGTCCGCATGTAGGCGAGGCCCTCGAAGTTCGCCATCAGACAGGCCAGTTTGTAGGCGCTGATTGCGTCACACGGATTCAGGACGACGGCCCCCGGTTTGCCCAGAGGCGTCCGCACGCTCGAAAGCGACGCAAAATAGGCGACGTCCACGACACCCATCTGGCTCGGCCCGTCGGGGCCGAGGCTGACGCCCGAGTGGCTCCCGACGAGTTTCATGTTGGCGCATGTATAAGCCGCCATTTCGATCTGGTCGTAGGCCCGGACGAGGAACTTGGCGAAACTGTTGGCGAAGGGAATCTTTCCCGCGGCCGCCAGACCCGCCGCCACCGACGCCATGTTCTGCTCGGCGATGCGGCACTCGAAAAATCGGTCGGGGAACGCGTCGCGGAAGAACTCGGAGAAGGTCGAATTCGAGACGTCGCCGTCCAGCGCGACGATTCGGTTCGAGGCGCGGCCGAGTTCGCGCAGCGCCAAGCCGTATGCCCGCCGCGTCGCCAACTTGCCCTTTTTGACGCTCGCCTGAAGTTTCATACCCTCGGTCAGCGCCACGAAATCCGGGTCGGGCAGCGCAACGGGTTCGCGGTCCGGCTTGGGGATTTCGCCCTTGGGCATCGGCGGGCACATCTCGAGGTCGGGTTTTTTCGGGGGCAGCGCGAGTTCCTCAAGTGCCTCGTCAACCTGCTCCTTCATCAGCGGCTTGCCGTGGTAGCCGACCTTCTGAAGTTCCGTGACGCCCCAACCCTTGACCGTTTTGGCGATGACCACCACGGGCTTGCCGCTCGGCCCTTCGGCGGAAAGCGCCCCGGCGATGGCATCCGGATCGTGCCCGTCGATGGTGACGGGATGAAGGCCGTAGGCGGCCACCTTGCGGGCGAGGACCTCGGCGCTTTGCTGCGGGCTCGTGTAATCGCTCTGGCCCATGCCGTTGGCGTTGAAGACGGGGCGAACGTTCGTGAGCCGATAATCGGCGAGGAAATCAATGGCTTCCCAGATTTGCCCTTCCCGCGCTTCGCCGTCGCCACACAGACAGTAGATGGTCTTGTCGATCCCATCCAGGCGCGCGGCCAGTCCGAGCCCCGCGGCAACGCTCAGGCCCTGTCCCAGCGACCCCGTGGCCGCATCGAAGAACGGGAACCCCACCGCCGGATTCGGGTGGCCATCCAGGACGCTGTCAATGTCGCGGAGGGTCCCGAGGTCGTCGAGGGTCAACTTGCGGCCTTTGGACGGGTCTGTGCCGACCACGCCGCCCAAATCCGCGTAGGCGGCATAGATGATAGGCACGGCGTGGCCTTCGGACAGAACCAGGCGGTCGTTCAGCGGATTCCACGGGTTGGCGGCATCGTAGCGCATCTGATGATACATCAGAACGACCGTCAGGTGGGCGAGGCTGAGGCCGGAACTCGGGTGACCGGAGCCCGCCTCGGTCGTCATCTTGACGACGTGGCGGCCGAGTTCAATGGCCTTGTACCTGACGGCATCCGCGAAACCCACCCTTACCTCCTTGCCATGCACGAGCCTCAGGGGCTCTGAAAAGACATCGGGCAAACCCCGGCGTCGTCAGAGGTTTGCCCCAAAGCGTTCCACATCTTCGCCGGTGGGATTATTTAGCAAATTTCTCCCCCGACCGTCAATAGAATTCCTTTTCCCCCTCGGTGGAACGGCGAAGTCAACCTATCTCGCACCCCCCGCTCCGCCGCCTTCGGCGGCGGGGCCGCCGAGGGTTTTCAGGCGCTGGCGGGCGTCGTCCTGATGCGGGTCCTCGGGATAATCTTCCACGGCCGTCTGAAGGAGCCGGCGGGCCTGGTCCATGCGACCGGCCGCCACCTCGCACTCCGCCGCCAGGATCAGCAAGCGCACGGCATGGGGACTTTCCGGATTGGCCGCCAGGAGGTCCATCGCCTCTCGCAGGGCCTCTTCCTGGTTGCCTTTCGCGACGAGGGCGCGGGCCCTGAGGAGCGACCAGTGTCCCTTGAGTTTCTCCTCGGGGAACTCCCATGCCCAGTCTTCGAGAAACTTGAACGCCCATTCCCAGTCGCGCTTTCGCGTGAACTCTTCGACATACCGCGCCAGCGTGCCGATGCGGACGGCGGCCTGGGTCGGCGTAAATTGCTTAACCTGAATTTTCGCGGCGGCCTCGTACGCCTCGCGAGCCTCCCCCGTCTTGCCGCGATGCCGCCGGATGTCCCCCATGCCGATGTGGGCGCGTCGCAGCGTCGCCCGGGCCGCGCCGGCCGCATAGACTTCCAGGACCCGCTGATATTCCTCCTCGGCGGCGTCGTGCCGATGGAGGTTGCGAAGAAGGGCCTCGCCTGTCTGGACAGCCAGTTGGGCCTTCCGCGCGGGCGTCTTGAGGCGCTGCTCCGCGCGACGGTAAATCTTGATGGCGTCGTCGGCGCGGCCATCCTCGCGCAGGCGCTCGCCGAGCAGGAGTCCGACGCGATGCAGGTCCTCTTCGGGCGCGCCTTCGCGCTTCAGGACCAAAGTGCTCGCCGCGCGGATTAATGGATCGCGCATCCCTTCGTGGTCGAAGAGGTCCACCGCCATGGCCAAACTCGGCAGGTCGAGCGTTTCAAAGTCATACCGCGCGACCTCCTCAGCATATTTGTTGGCCGCATCGATCTTGCGCTCCGTTTGCCGCCACCAGTCGCGTTCGGCGCGGACCGTCGTCCGAAACGTGTGCGACTCGGAGCCGCGGCTCGCCTTAAGCGTCACGGTATAGTTTCCGTGGGCGAGATAGACGTGCACCGGGTTCGCGTCCCGGGCCTTCTGTCCGTCGCCGAAGTCCCATTCGAACCGGCCGCCGTGCTGAAGGCTCACTCCCTTTGAGAGGTTCCGAAATCGCATGCGCACGGCATAATGATCCGGCCACCAGGCTTCGCCGGCGTGCTCGGGGAAAAAGTCGGCCACGAGGCGCCGGCCCCGCACATCCGTTTCAACCAGTTTGGCCTCGTATGCCTGTAGGAAGGCTGCGGGAGGAATCGCGACAAATCGTTCCGCCCCAGGGGGGCGCCACGCGGCCACGGCCATCATCGGCCCGCCCTGATTCACATGCCAGTAATCCAGCCGGTGGACGCCGAGTGCCAGGACGTGTTTCCCGGCGTGCCGGGCGTCCCCGACGGGCCCATGGGCACCCGGCCACGCGACTACCTCCTTGCCGTCAATGAGGAGCCAGGAAGCATCGTCGCTCGAGGTAGCAATCTCATACGTCCCGGGTTGGGGCGCGACGAACCAACCGGTGTAATGAAATGCGGTCGGCATTTCGACGGGGCCGAATGGATTGAAGGAAAAATTGACGTGGCCGACCAGATCGGCGCCGAGGGGCGCCGCCTTGTCCCAAACCTGCCGGACATCGGCAAGCCGGTCCAGGGACCCGCCGGACCACTTCCGCGCCTCCAGCAGCACGCCGCGCTTCAGTTCCCACGGCTCGGGCCGCTCCGCCTTGGGGTTCCCGTAATACACATAGTAGCGCTCGAGGCCGGGCGCGGCGGCGAACGCGACGCGGGCGAAATCGCCCGGCCCGATCTGGAGCACGCGGTGAGGAACGAGGCGGCGGCCCTGGACGGCCACGCGAATATCGCTTCCGTCCGCCTGAATCATGCCGCCACTGTAGAAGGTGCACACCGTGGCTTCGTCGCCCGGATACGTTGCGCGCTCAACCTTAACGTCCACGACGCGGCGGATGGGCCACTCCCCTTCCAGCCAGGGAGCCTGGTCGGCGGCCGAGGTTGCAGCCAGCGTCGCCACCACCAGCGCGCTCAGCCATAACGTGACGAGACGGTGCGCGCGGGTCCCCATGAGCGCCCTCCGCTTTCCAGTTGGGTCAAAAGCGTGTGCCATCCGCGCTCCTGTACGAACAAAGGGGCCCGACGGCTGCACCGGAGCGGCCGTCGGGCCTTATGTCCTCGCCGCGGGCGGCCGCGTCGCCTTACCCCTCAGGCACCACAGCGCCGCTGGCCGCCTTCTTGGAAGCCTTGTAGCCGGCGTTCAGGGCGTCCAGGACGTCCTGCGTAACATCCACCACCTCGCCGGGATACAGAAGGGCTGTGGAAACGATGTGCCGCTTCAAGTCTTGCAGGCTCTGAACCTCGTTGACGTCAATCTGTCCGGGTGTGAGGAAAGCCTTGGCCAAGACGAGGTCGAGCCCTTTCTCTTTGGCGGCGCGGCCGACGGCCTTTTGGATTTCGCGATAGATGTCGAGTAGGACGTCCCGCTGCTTGCGCATGAGTTTAACCCGCTCGATGGCCAGCCAGGTGCGCAGTTCGACTTCGGCCTCAAGCGCCTTTTCGTCGAGGCGTTTCCACTCCTCGGAATCCTTGTTGAACCCGTCCCGCTGGAGACGGAGTTCCTCGACCTTTCTGATTTTCGGCTCAGCGGTGGCTTTCAGGTCGGCCTCCGCCAGTTTGGCATCCGTTTCCGCGTCCTTCGTTCGTTCATATTGATCCACCACCGCAACGACATCGACTTGGCCGACCTTGATTTCGGCCCGGGCCGCTGCTCCGAGGAGCCCGACCAGAACGGCGGCCATCATGGCGCCGCACAGCACCTGGGTGTTTCGCATGAGATTCTCTCCTTTCGCAACCGATGCCTGCGCCCCGCGCGGGGACGCTTGTTCGGCCCGCTAGAAAGCCGTCCCAATTGTGAACGAGAAGATTTCCTCATCGTCGTCGCCATCTTTCGCGATGGGGAAGCCGAAGTCGAAGGCAAACGGAACGGGGCCGAAGAACGGAACCGTGAACCGGACGCCGAAACCGACCGATGCCCGCCAGGTGCTCAACCCGATCCCCTTCTCGACCGTGCCCGTGTCCAGAAACAGGACGCCGGTCAGGTTCTTCTCGAAGAGTGGGAACGAGTATTCGGCGGAGGCGAGGACCAGAACATCCCCGCCGATCTCCGTGTCATTTTTATGAGGCCCGGCGCCGCGGAACTCGAACCCGCGGAGGCTGCCCTGCCCGCCGGCGTAGAACCGCTCGAAGACCGGCGCGTCGCCCGCGATGACGCCCAGCCGGCCGCGAACCGCCAGGACACTGCGCCGGTCCAGCACGTCCCGCGTCACGGTCCAGTATTTGCGGCCGTCCAGCACGAACTTCGTGAAGGTGTAACTGCCGCCCAATGCCCCGGCCTGCTCGGCCGATCCCCGGACGCGGTACCCTTCCGTGGGGAAAAAGAAACTGTCGGTCGTATCCTTCAGGAGGCCGATCTCGGCGCTCGTGAGGGACGAGGAGCCTTTGACGTCCAGGATATCCTGCGGCACGCCGACATCGAGATTGCTGATGTTAATGGTCTCCAGGCGGAAATTCAAGAAGGCGTGGAGATCGTCGCGCACTTCCTTGCCGAAGCCGATGCTCCCGCCGATGCGCCGCTCGTCGTAGGCGCTGCGCCGGCGGTCGAAGAAGAAGCCGCTCGCCGAGAGGCTGAAGTCCGTGTCGGCCAGATGCGGCTCGCGGAAGTCGATGCGGTAGCGCTGGAGTTCGATGCCGGGCTCCAGAGAGATGCGGAAGAGTTGGCCGGCCCCGCGAAACGCCTCACCGCGCCAGAACTCGTCCCAGGACTCGGGCCGGTCGGCGAGGTCGAAGTTGCGCTGGATGAACGAGATGTTCCCCACGACACCGCTGTTGCTGCTGATGCCGGCGCCGAGGATGAGGTTGGCGGTTTCGGTTTCCTCGACGCGGACGAGGACATTGCGGACCTCGGGATTCTCGGTCGGGACCGCCGCAACCCGGACCGAGCCCGGCCGGAAGAGCCCAGATCCTTCCAGCCGCCTGCGCGCCCGGTCAATCAGTTTGGTGTTGACCGGCTCGTCGGGGAAGAAGCGCAGTTCACGCCGCACCACCTTGTCCTGGGTCAGAAGATTGCCCTCGATGCGAATCTCCCCGATGCGGACCTGTCGGCCCTCTTCGACCTGGAAGGTCACATCGACAAGGCCGGGCTCTTCGGCAAAATCAATGACCGGGCGCACAACGGTGTCGATGTGTCCGACCTCGCCGTAGGTTTCCCGGACGAGCCGCACCGCCTGCCGCATCTTCTCCGCCGTATACGGCTCGCCGGGCGCCATGCCGATTTCCTGATCCATTTGCTTTTTCAGGAGCGACCGGCTGAATCGCTCGACGTCGGCCAGCGCCACCGAACGCACCTGGTAGCGCGGCCCTTCCTCGATGACAATGCGGATGGTCAGGCGGGTGCGGTCGCGGTTGAACGCCAGTTCCCGCTGAACGCGGACGTCGAGAAAACCCTGGTCGATGTAATAGTTGCGGACGTTGGTGACGTCGCGCTCGAGCCGTTCTTCATCGTAAACGCCGGACGCCAGAACCAGAAACCACGCCCGCGTTTCCATCTGCTTTTTCAGTTCCCGCGCAGGGAGGGAAAAGTTGCCGACGAACTCCATCCTCCGGATGCGGACGCGCGGCCCCTCGGTCACCGTGAACCGGGCCACCTGCTGGTCGGCCAGGCGATCCTCATCCAGCATGACGCGGACAAAATAGAAGCCCGCGTCGCGATATTTCTGTTCGATGGCCCGCGCGCCGGTGAAAATTCGGTGCCGGTCCATCTTGTCGCCGGCGGCCAGACCGATCGTCTCGGCCAGGTCCTTGTCCGAGAAGTGGTGGTTGCCCATAAACTCCAACCGCCCGAGGATCGGCCGCTCCGTTACCTCGACGACCAGGACGAGCCCCTCGTCCTCCTGCTCGGGGCGGATGACGACGTCGTCGAACTCGTGGAGGTCGTAGATGCGTTTCAGGTCCTCGTCCACGGCAGCCGGGCTGTAGGCGCTGCCCTCGCGGAGACGCATCTGGCCCAGGATGCGGTGGGTGTTGACGCGCTCGTTGCCGCGGACGACCACGCGGACGATCCGCTGCCCTTCCGCCTCGGCCTCTCCCGCGGCACGGGCGGCGGCCGGCGCCAGCCACGCGGCGCCCAGTGCCACCAGAATCAACAGTGCATACTTCTCGAAGCCCAGCGTCATGATGGTCGCCCGGATCTTCATGTACGCGGCCCCGGCCAACAGGGTCCCGGTTCCCACAGGATAGTCAACACGAGGATTTTACAGAACCCACAAGCGCCTTGCCATCAAGAAACCGTGAAGATTCCGCTTCGGAACGGCCGAACGGCATCAGACTCGCGGGGTCTCGCCTCCGGCAGCCGTCACCGGCCGAAAGGTCAAGAGCGGCCACAAAAGCGGAAAAAGCGTCCCTATCGGCACCAGAAGCCCACACACGACCACCAGGAGTCCCGGTGCAATAGGCCCCACCATGCGAACCAAGAACCACACGAGTCCCAGCACAACCAGAAGGGCGTTTTCACCGATAAACGCCAGCCGCGCCCACGGTCGGCCCTTGACGTACATGATTGCCTCAAAGACGGCAAGAAGCAGAAACAACACCGCAACGGCGAGGACCAGAAATCCTTCCGTATTTGTCTCCGGCCAAGATGGCGCCACCGAAATGCACAGCCGTCGGAAATAAGCGGAGAAGATGCAAAAGAAATTGGTCGAAACGGCAATTACCTCGACTGCGGCAAGCAGAATTGCCAGTCGCCGCCGGACTCTGGGGTCGCGCTGCCACCGTGCCATGTCATCCTCCCGGTCAAAACCCACCCCTCTGGCGACCATCCACCCTGCACGCACCGGCTACCCTGCGCCGTGCCGCCCTACCTATGCAAACAGGTCCGACGGTCCAATTACTCCTCGGCGAACGTCGGGCCGACCAGAACGTCAAAGCGGTCGAGCGTCGAGCGGTCGCCGCTGGTAATCAGCGCCAGTGTGTGTTCGCACCGCCGGACGGCGCGGCGGATGAATCGTTTGGCCCGGATGGCCTTCTCGCGCGAGTCCCGCGCCATTCCGAGCCACAGATACGACAGATATATCTCTGCGGCAACGTCCACCAGCGGCCGCGCCCAAAGGTCCAGGTAATCCGCCCCCTGCTCTTTCTTCAAGTATGCGACAGCCGCATCCAACTTGGCTCGCACGCGGCGGAGATGCCCGGCGAGGCCCTTGAAGCCGCGCGGCGGCTCGGCCTCGTCCAACTCGGCCAACCGCTTCTCGGCCGTGCCGCTCGTCACGCCGCGCACCGACGCCACCACCTGCAACTGACTCGTCCCCTCGTAGATCGTCGTGATCCGCGCGTCCCGGTACAACTGTTCCAGCGGGTAGTCCTGCATGTATCCCGACCCGCCGAGGACGCTGATGGCTTCGTATGTGACGCGGTTGCACATTTCGCTCAGCCGGTACTTTGCGACCGGTGTCAGGAAGGCGGCCAGGCGCTTGTATTTCTTCTGTTCCTTATTCAGCGCGCGCCGCTGGTCGTCGTCCTCGCATCGCGCTGTGGCTTCCCCGAGACCATACTCGTAGTCGGCCGCCAGGCCGGCCTCATACAGGAGCGCGCGGCCGGATTCGATGGCCAGTTTCATTTCGGCCAGAAGGTCGGCTACGGCAGGCATCTGTTCGATGGGGTGGCCGAACTGGACGCGCGTGTGGGCGTAATTGCGGGCCACCCGGAACGCCGCCTCCGCGATCCCCAGGCTCTGGGCGGCGATGCCGATCCGCGCCCCGTTCATCAGCGCCATGACGTATGTCACCAGACCCCGCCGCCGCTCGCCCACCAGTTCCGCGGGCGCATCGTTGAACTGCATCTCGCACGTCGGCGAGCCGTGGATACCCAACTTCTCCTCCGTGCGGCGAATCCGGATGCGGTCATTGCGTTCGCACAAGAAAAGGCTGAGGCCCATCCCGCCGGCTTCGTCAGGTTCGCTGCGCGCCAGGACCAGCAGCATTTCGCCACACCCATTCGTGATGAACCGCTTGACGCCCTTCAGGCGCCACCGCCCGCTGTCGTCCTGGTAGGCGCGGAGTTGGATGTTTTGGAGGTCGCTGCCCGCGTCCGGCTCGGTCAGGACCATGGCGCCGGTCACCTCGCCGCGGGTGAAGCGCGGCAAGGTCCGCTGCTTCTGGTCCTCCGACGCGAACGCGTTAATCGTCTCCGCGATGCCCTGGAGGCCGAAGATGTTCATCAGGCTCGCGTCGGCGCGGCTGACGATCTCGGTGGCCATCGCATAGACGATGCCCGGACAGTTCAGGCCGCCGAAGCGCCGCGGCAGTGTAAAGCCCATCAGGTCCGCCTGGGAGAACGCCTTCAAGGCCTTTTCAATCCCCGGCGCATAGCGGACGCGCCCCTCCTCGGAAACCAGGCAGGACCCGATCCGGTCGATCTCGGGCGACTCCGGCGCAACGATGTCGCCGGCAATTTGTCCGGTCAGGGACAGAACCCGCCGGTAATTGTCCACGGCGTCGGTCATGTTCTCAGGTGCGTAATCGTATTCGGCGGCTTCCCGGAAATCGCGTTCGCGGATGCGCACCAAGCGCTCGAGATCCATGCGGTCGAGGTGGAACTGAATGTCCGGGTTGTCCTCGAAGAAGTTCGCCACCGTCACACCCTTCTTTTAATGGCGTCAATCATCATCGGAACCGCGCGGTTCAGGTCGCCGACGATTCCATAGTGGGCGACCTGGAAGATCGGCGCATCCGGGTCGGCGTTGATGGCGACAATCTTTTGGGCCTCGCTCATCCCCGCCCGGTGCTGAACCGCGCCGCTGATGCCGATGGCGATGTACAGGGCCGGCCGCACGGTCGTCCCGGTCTGGCCCACCTGATGGTCCTTGTCGATCCAGCCGCTGTCCACGGCGGCGCGGCTGGCGCCGGCAGCCGCCCCCAGGGCGTTCGCCAGGTCCCAGATGAGGCGGAAGTTCTCCTTGCTGCCGACACCCGCCCCGCCCGCAACGATGATGCGGGCCGCCTTCAGGTTCACCTTCCGCTCGGCCCGCGTGTGTTCGAGAATCTTGAGCGGCAGGTCCTCGGGCGCCAGATCCGGCGTGAAGCGCACAACCTCGCCCCGCCGCGCCGGGTCGGCGTCGGGCATCCGCATCACGCCCTCGCGGACCGTGGCCATCTGAGGCCATCGCTCGGGGTTGACGATGGTCGCAATGATGTTCCCGCCGAACGCCGGACGGACCTGATAGAGCAGGCGGTCGTACTTCTGCCTGGTTGTCGGCTCGACGTGGTCGCCGATATCGAGGTCCGTGCAATCGGCCGTCAGGCCCGCTCTTATGGCGCTGGCGATGCGCGGGGCGAGGTCGCGCCCGAGCGGCGTCGCACCATAGATGACGATCTGCGGCTTGTGCTCTTCGATCAGGCGGCAGAGCACTTTGGCGTAAGAGTTGCTCTGGTAGTGGGCCAGCAGGGGATGTTCAGCAACCAGGACACGGTCCGCGCCGTGGTGAATGAGGCGCTCGGCATGACCGGCCGCATCGGCCCCCAACAAGACCGCCGTCAGCCGCACGCCCAACGTCTCGGCAAGTTCCCGGCCCTTCGACAACAGTTCCAGGCCGACGTCCTCGAGTTCGCCGTCGTTCTGCTCGGCCACCACCCAGACGTCGCCTTGCCGGTTCGCTTCGATCATCAACAGCGTCTCCGCCCCATGGCTCGGTGCGCAGCCCTTTGGGCTTGCGGTTAAACCTTCAGCCGATCGTGTGGTCCTCAATCAGTTCGTGGACCATCGCGGCTACGGCCTCTTCGGCCGGCTCGACCTTCTTGAACCCGCTGCCCGTGAGGACGACCGACTGGATGCGTTTGACCTTGGTGGGGCTGCCGTCGCGGCCGCACCACGCCAGGTCCGCCTCAATGTCGTCGAGGTCCCACTGGGTAATCAGGAGACCTCGCTTCCCCAGCGATTCGGCCCGGGCTCGAACTTCGGCGTCATCCCGCGCGTCACGCTCAAGTTCCGCCCGCGACCGGGCCTTCTTGACGGCCATGATCCGCTTCGCCGAGGGTGGGCGCGGCTGAGGCCCCCCGTCGGTGACCGTCAGCAGGCACGGCAGCGGGCAGGAGACGCGCTCCGTGCCGCGACCCGTGTTGCGCCGGGCGACGATGCGGCCGTCGCCTATCTCCTCGACGGCTTCCACGTAGGTGACCTGCGGCCAGCCGAGTTTCTCAGCCGTCTGCGGCGGCACTTGGGCTGTATCCCCGTCAATCGCCTGCCGCCCGCAAATGACGAGGTCCACGGCCCTCCCCGCCCCGAGTTTGCGCACCGCGCAAGAGAGGATGTAACTGGTGGCCAAGGTGTCGCTGGCGGCGGCGCGGCGGTCGGTAATGAGCACCACGTCATCGGCTCCGCGTTCGAGGCTCTCGCGCAGGGCTTCACACGCCTGAGGCGGGCCCATCGTCACGACCGTGACGCGGCCGCCGCATCGCTCGCGAACCCGAAGGGCCGTCTCCAGTGCGTAAAGGTCTTCGGGGTTGAAAATGGCCGGCAGCGCAGTCCGGTTGACCGTCCCGTCGTCGCGCATGGCGTCGGCGGTGAGGCGTTTCGTGTCCGGCACCTGTTTGACCAGCACAACAATGTTGTACGCCATCTACCCTCAATCTCTCGAATAGGCGTTCCAACAGGCCACAGGAGGAAAACACGTTACCGGCGCCCTGCCCGACGGTCAAGCACAATTCGCACAACGCCAGGCAGTGGGGTGACCACGGATTGCGGCCCGCCAACGCGGGACCGGGCCGAGGCACGGAGGGAGGCGAAGGGAGGCGCGTTGCGGACGGAGGACGGGGGAAAGACCTCTCTTTTCGGGTTGACAAGGCCCGGATTTCCGGATATCAGTTACGTGTAGGAGCACCCGGGGTTCAGTCCACTTCAGACGGGCCAGCGCCTTTTTTCGTAGGACAGACGGCCCCGGCCGCGTGTCG
>Ga0307378_10000486_pt1 | contig 70713 bp, 50 predicted proteins | sample UN1MG_FD_202238 | JGI IMG/M metagenome (GOLD analysis project Ga0307378, IMG submission 202238) | Soil microbial communities from Risofladan, Vaasa, Finland - UN-1 | ecosystem: Environmental > Terrestrial > Soil > Coastal area > Acid sulfate soil | place: Finland: Risofladan, Vaasa | collected... | reverse complement strand
GGCCAAGCTCTTCCGGACGGGATTGACTACCCGCAGGGTTCCATCGAAAGGTTTCAAGCTGTATCCTACATCCATCCTCCTTTCCCAAGTTCATCGTAGCGCAAGGACATTCTACTTTTCGCGCTACCCCCGGTCAGGAAAAGCAGAATGTCCCCTTTTTTTCGACCTACGCCGTCGCCTGCTCGATCAGGTCGAGGGTCTCGTCGATCTGCTCCGGGCTGACGAAGCCGATGGTGAAGGCGTGGACGCTGCCCAGGCCGAGGACGTACTTGAGCGATTGGAGGCGCTGCTGGTCGTTCTCGAAATCGCCCTCGCCGTAGACCTTCATCCCGATGATGCCGCGGCCCTCTTGGTGCATTTTCTTTATCTGGGCGGCGACCTCGTCGTGGGGGCCGTCCATGTGCGAGTCGAAGGGGTTGATCCGCACCAGGTTGACGTCGAGCCAGTCGGGCTCGACCGAGGCGGCCAGCGGCTCGAAGCCGTGGCAGGAGATGCCCACCGCGCGGACGATCCCCTTCTGCTTCGCCTCGTACAGCACGTCCATCACCGGGCGCATGTCGGTCGGCCAAGTCCTTTTGCCCATGGCGTGCATCAGGAGCGAGTCGAGATACTCGGTGTCCAGCTCGCGGCGGAGGCGCTCGAGGTCGTCCTTGGCCGTCTGGGCGTCCTTCGCCCGGGTCTTCGTCTGGACGAAGATCTCCTCGCGCGGAAGCTCTTTGAGGGCGGCGCGGACGAAGGGATGCATCTTGTACGCGTCGGCCGTGTCGATGTAGCGGATGCCGCGGTCGTAGGCGTGCCGGGCGAGCTTGACGAACCCCTCCTCGCCCAGATCGCGCTGCTCGCGCCCGCCGTGCGTGCCGGTGCCGATGCCCAGGACCGTCGTCTTGATCTTGCTCTTGCCGAGCGTGACCAGGTCGGTGCCCTTGACGACCTTCGGGGCGATGGGGGCGGCGAAGGTGCGAAGTCCGGCCAACGCCGTGGCGCCCGCAGCGGCCGCCCCGGCCAGGAATTCACGACGCGAGAGTGTCGACATGGCGGAATCCTCGTGTTTCAGGTTGCTGTTTCGATGCCCTTCAGGTCACTCAAGGGGCCAGACTCCAATTATCCTGGTCCCGGCAGGGTTTGCAAGCTGCTGGCGACGCAGCCGGAGGCTTGGTCTCGGCAAGCGCAGCATGGTAAACTGGGGCCTTGCCGTGAGCGCGTATTAGGGAGATCAGGAAGCGATGAACCGTCGAGACATGCTCCGTTTCGCAGCGGGCGGCTTCTCGGCCGCGACGCTGGCGTCGGCCGGGCGGCTCTTGGGCTCGACGTCGGCCGAGAGGACGCCGTTGGGCGTCTGCGTCTACTGCCTCGGCATTCGCAGTCGGGCGGAGCGGGCGCGGGGGACGCCGGCCGATTTCACCGACCCCTTGAGCTTCCTCGAGTACTGTCGCCAGCTCGGGGCCGGCGGGATCCAACTCCCGCTTGGGACGAAGGACGAGGCCTACACCGTGAAGCTCCGCCGGCGGGCGGAGGATCTCGGGATGTTCATCGAGGGGATCGCGGGCCTGCCCCGCGACCGGGCCGACGTGGAGCGATTCGAGGCCGAGGTCCGCACGGCGAAAGGGGCCGGGGCCAACGTGATTCGCGTGGTGATCATCCCGGGCCGACGCTACGAACGGTTCGACTCGGCCGACGAGTTCCGCAAGCTGGCCGAGCGGGGCCTGCGGTCGCTCGAGCTGGCCGAGCCGGTCGCCGCCCGGCATGGGGTCCGCCTGGCGGTCGAAAACCACAAGGACGAGCGCGTCCCGGAGCGGCTCGCGCTGTTCGAGCGGATCAGCAGCGAGCACGTGGGGGCGTGCGTCGACGTGGGCAACAGCTTCACGCTGCTGGAGGACCCCATGGAGGTCGTCGAGGCATACGCGCCCTGGGCCTTCTCCGTGCACCTCAAGGATCAGGCCGTCGGGGAATACGACGACGGGTTCCTGTTTGCCGACGTTCCGTTGGGCGAGGGCTTTCTCGACCTTGCGAAGATGGTCGAGACGCTGCGGGCGGCGAGCCCGCAGGTCCGGTTCAGCCTGGAGATGATCACCCGGGACCCGCTCGAGGTGCCCTGCTTGACGGAGAAGTACTGGGCCACGCTTGCCGACGTGCGCGGCCGCGACCTGGCGCGAACGCTGCGCGTCGTCCGCGCGCATGCATGCGAGCGGTTGCCCCAAATAAGTGGTCTTCCCCTTGACGAGCAGGCCCGGCGCGAAGAGGAGAACGTCAAGAAGTGTCTCGCGTACGCGGGGCATAGTCTGGGGCTTTGACTTGTACGTTGAAATCATCGGCGTGGGTCTCACTGCGTTCGACCCACCCTACGGTTTGAGAAGGAGGAGGTTTTCATGTCACGCGAAATTACTCGACGCGAGGCGATGGCCCGCGGCTTGGGGACGGCCGGGATTGTGGCGGGCGGGCTTTCCACGGTCCTTTGCTCGAACCGCTCGCAGGCGGCCCCCAAGGCGCCCGATCGGTCGGCCGACGCTCCCAGCTCGCCGGTGGCCATCGCGCGGTGCGAGTCGTTCGAGCCGCAGCTTCTGCGCCGGAAGTTCGACGCGGTTCTCGATCGCGTCGGCGGCGTCGAGAAGATGGTCCGAGGCAAGACGGTCACGATCAAGATCAACCTGACGGGGATGTCGTGGAAGCCGTTCGGCGGACTGCCGGCGTACGAGAGCTACCAGACGCACCCCAACACGGTCGCCGCCCTGAGCGCAATCTTCAGCGACGCCGGGGCGAAGCGGATCGTCGTCGTCGAAAACCTCTATTGGGACCGGCCGATGGAAGCGTCGCTCGTCGAGTCGGGCTGGGACGTGGCGGCGATCGAGTCGGCCGGCGCCCACAAGGTCGCCTTCGAGGACACCCGGCATCGCGGCGCCTGGCCCGCCTACAGCCGGTTCAAGGTCCCCTGGGGTGGTTTTATCTATCCGGCGTTCGATCTCAACCAGCGGTTCGAGAAGACCGACGTGCTGGTGTCGCTTTCGAAGCTGAAGCAACACGCCTGTGCGGGCGTGACGATGACGGCCAAGAACTTCTTCGGGATCACGCCCTGCTCGCTCTACGGAAACGACGCCCCCTCGGAGAACCCGCTCTCGCACCGCACCCGGATGTTCCACTCCGGGCTCAAGGAGGTGCCGGACGGCGTGCCCAAGGAGCTGGACCACGACTGCCCGGACGACGCCCGATACCGCGTGCCCCGGATCGTCGCCGACGTCTACGGCGCCCGGCCCGCCGACCTGTGCCTGGTCGACGGCATCCGCACGCTCCGCGGCGGCGAAGGGTACTGGAACCGGGGCGTCTCGATCGTCGAGCCGAAGCTGATCCTGGCCGGGCTCAACGGCGTGTGCACCGACGCGATCTCGACCGCCGTGATGGGCTTCGACCCGCAGGCCCCGTCCGACCAGTTCCCCTTCCAAGGCGACAACCACCTGGAGCTTCTGGCCGCCAACGGGATGGGCACGAACGACCCGAGCCGGATCGAAGTCGTGGGGCTGAGCCTGAAGGAGGCCACCCATCCGTTTTGGCCGGACCGGACCGGCGCAGGATAGCCCGGATGATTCATACGGTGGCCTCGTAGCACAGGCTTCTAGCCTGTGGAATTGGCAACACAGGCAAGATGCCTGTGCTACAGCGTTGGTGAATAATCCGGGATAGCGGCCGATGCAAGCGAAGGGCCGCCCGATCGGCGGATCGGACGACCCGTTGTGTACCTTGCCGGTGTTGCGGCGCCGTCGGTCGCTGCCCCAAGGAATATCGCGCCCGGCTATCGCTCGATGGCCAGGGAGAACGTCGGGCCGACGAAGCCGAGATTGGTGTCGAACAGCCCCAAGGGGCCCGGGGCGAGCTCCCAGACTTGCCCTTCGAGCATCAGGCGTCCGGTGAGCTGCCAGCCGGCGCACGTCATTCTCGACCACTCCGCACCCACCCGGATCTCGTAGATTTCGATGACCTGGTCGTCGATCGTCGCCTGCATGTCCTCCACGATCTCGAGCACGTCGTCGGCCAGCGCGAAGTTGGCGTCGCCGTAGATGAACGACGCGCGGAAATCGGCCACCAGCCCCAGGCCGCCGATACAGAGGGGGCGTCGGGCGGCCACGCCGAACGTGGGGCCTCCCCCTTCGAACGACCGCGTCCAGTCGGCCAGGTCGCCGTCCCAGTTGATGAAGACGTCGTCGGAGACCTTGGCCCAGCGGGCGCCTCCGGCGACCTCGAACTCCCAGTTGCCGAGCTGGGCGCTTTGGGCGAGCTCGAAGTCGAGGTCTTCGGCCGCCACCCCCACTTCCACGTAGTAGGAGGCCCGGGCGTCGACGGCCGACGCCGTGTGATCGAACTGCCAGTAGCGGACCCGGAACGCCAGCCCGTCACACGTCTCGTACCCCAGCCAGAACCGCGGTGTTGCCTCGTGGCCGAAATCGGGCATGTACTCGGACAAGCTCACCTGCTCGCCGGGAATCGTGACGCCGCCTGCACCGTAGTGAGCCTTCAGGAGCGGGAGCTCCATGCCGGCGATGAGGCCGGGCCGGCGGCAAGCCAAGGGGTCGCCGCAGACGATCGCGCCCTCGCACCCCGTCGCTCCGTCGCGACCCGTCGCGTCGTCGTACCCCGCGTCATAGCCCGACCAGGGATCGCCTTTCGCCTGCCACGAGACGAGCTCCTCGCCGACGACGGCCGACTCGTTCTCCTCCGCCGGAGCGGGCATCGCCGCGAGAAGCGCCGCGATGACGGCCAGCGGGGCCAACTGTCCAAAAGACCTCATCATGTCTCCTCCATACGCAAGTGGGTTGACAACGTCCGCGCCCGCCCCGGTCGACGTGCCGTCAGTCCACGGGTCATGCAGACACACCCGAGCGAGGGGATCTGGATTTGCCCGGGTCAATCTGTACGCTACTAGCAGCCCGCTGAAAGAGGCGACTGTGACCGATACGTGTGCCACTGCTTGCTCGCAAGCAGTGTTTTTCGTCGGGTTCTCAGCGGCACTGCTTGCAAGCAAGCAGTGGCACACGACTTTCTCAACGGGCTCCCAAGCGGGGCTCCCTTGCCTAACTAGATCGGCCCGCAAAGTGGCGACATTGAGTATGACACGCACAACCCAAATTTCTTCGTCATGCCTCCCGTATTGCGCAAATCACCCATCTTCTTGGCCGCGATCGGCGGGCATATGGGGGCCCAGGCGAGGCCTCCTGGTGACGAGCATCTTCTCCCTATGCATCGCGGTCTTACTGCCGGCGCCCGCGTTGGCCGGCTTCGAGCTGGTGGGCGAGAAGGGGACCGCGACCGTGCTGGTGCCGGAAGGCGAGCCGGGCTGCGTTCGTTTGGCCGCAGAAGACCTGGCCGGCGACGTGGAGAAGATCACCGGGCGGAGCCTGCCCATCGTGAGCCGGCCGGCGGAGTGCACCGGGGCCTGTGTCCTCCTCGGCACGGTGGGCAATCCGAAGTCGGCCGAGCTGTTGGAGCGGCTCCTGCCCGGGGTCGTCGCGGAGCTGTCGGGCAAGTGGGAGGCGTATCGCGCGAGGAGCGTGGCCGCCGAGGGAGCGGCGACCTCGCAGACGCTGGTGATCGCCGGGAGCGACGAGCGGGGGACGATGTTCGGGCTGTACGCCTTCATCGAGCAATACCTGAAGGTCGACCCGCTTTACTTCTGGGCCGCCCGGCCGCCCGAGAATCGCGACCGCCTGGCATGGGACGCAGTACGCCTCGCCGCCGACGAGCCGACGTTCAAGTATCGCGGCTGGTTCATCAACGACGAGGACCTCTTGAGCGAGTGGCACCTGGACGGCGGGCGTCGCCGGATCGACTATCCTTACTACGAGCACGTGGTCTCGCCCAGGGTCTCGCGACGGGTGTTCGAGGCGATGGTCCGCTTGGGCTACAACCTGGTGATCCCCGCGTCGTTCGTCGACCTGCGCAACGCCGACGAAGCCCGGCTGGTTGACGAAGCGGCCCGTCGCGGGCTGTTCGTGAGCATGCACCACGTGGAGCCGCTGGGCGTGAGCGGGTTCGGGTTTGCCACGTATTGGCGCGAGCGCGGCGAGGAGGTGCCCTTCTCGTACACCCGCTATCCCGAGAAGTTCGAGATCATCTGGCGGGACTACGCCCGGCGCTGGGCGCGGTATCCGAACGTCGTCTGGCAGTTGGGGCTCCGCGGGATCGCCGACCGGCCGGTTTGGGTTTCGGACCCCGAGGCGCCCCAGAGCGACGAAGCCCGCGGCCGGCTGATCTCCGAGGCGATGGCCAAGCAGTGGGAGATCGTGCGGAGCGTCGACCCGCGGCCGGACCCGCCCGCCACCACGACCCTCTGGATGGAAGGCTCCGACCTGCACCGCCGGGGACACCTGCGCTTCCCGCCGGGCGTGGCCGTGATCTTCGCCGATAACAGCCCGGGGTGGGAGCTTCAATCCGACTTCTACGAGGTGACGCGCGAGCCGGGCCGCCCGTACGGCGTCTACTACCACCAGGCGCTCTGGGGAACGGGGCCACACCTGGTGCAGGGCGTCTCGCCGAAGCGGGCCCACGGGATCTTCGCCGAGGCGGTCGGGCGCGGCTCGACCCACTACGCGATCATGAACGTGTCGAACGTGCGGGAGCTCGTGTTGGGGATCGACGCGGCCGCCCGGTTCCTCCGCGATTTCGACGGCTTCGATCCCGATCGGTACCTGGACGCCTGGTGCGCGGAACGGTTCGGCCCGGCCGCGGAGGCCGCCCGAGGTTGCTATGAGCGGCTGTTCGCCAGCTACGTGGCCGGTTGCGAGGAAGGAAGTCGCAACAAGCTGGACGGCGAGATCCTTCACAACGGTCGGCGGTTCTACGAAGTGTTGCTCGAGCGACTGCGCGTGGAAACACAACCGTCGTTTCAGGACTCCCCGCGGATCGAGCGGACGCTCGTCCAAGTCCAGCGCCAGCGGGCCGCCGTGGAAGCGGCGGGCGAGGAGATCGACGTGGTCAGCAGCCGGCTCGACGGAGCCGACCGAGCCTTCTTCGAGAGCAACTTCGTCGCCCAGCACGCCATCCTGCTCGGGCTGCTTCGCTGGTGGGAGCACGGGCTGGAGGCCGGGCTTTCGCTCCGGCAAGGCGACCGCACGAAGATGCTCGCCCACCTTCGCTCCGCCCAGGGGGCAATCCGCCAGATCCGAGCCGGCCAAGCCCTGGCCTCCCGCGGCCAATGGAAACACTGGTACCGGGGCGACCGCAAGATGAACCTCGCGAGGGTGGAGGGCCTGACCGATGAGGTGATCGCCGCCGGGACCAGACCGTAGGAGGGGGCGGGCAAAGTGAGACTGACGCGAATTCGCGAGAAAGGATGACAAACGATGGACACCACCCGGCTTGATCGTCGCGTTTTCCTGGGGTTGGCCGCGTGTGCCGCGGGGGAGATTTCCGCCGGGACCGCCCCGGCGGCTGCCCAAACAGGCCAGCCGAGACAGCAGGCTCTCTGCCGGGAGCTGCCGGTGGGGAAGCCCTACGACGTGGTCGTCTGCGGCGGGGGGCCCTCGGGGGTCGCCGCGGCCTTGGCGGCGCGGCGGGCGGGGCTCGATGTGCTCGTGGTCGAAGGGCAAGGGCAGCTCGGCGGAAACGGCACGTCGGGCCTGGTGTCGCACTGGCTGGGCGGACGCACCAGCGACTGCCAACGCTGGGTCGTCGGCGGGGTCTTCCGATCCATGTGCGAAGAGACGGCCGAACGGGGCATCGCCCTGGTGCCCGTGCCCGATCCCGCGAAGAAGTATCAGCCCCACGGCTGGTTCAAGGGGCAGTTGGCGGCCGGCATCCCCTTCGACCCCTACGGGATGGCCACGTATCTCGACGAGAAGATGGCCGCGGCCGAGGTCGACGTACTGCTATTGACCCAGGCGGTCGACTCGGTGATGGAGCAAGGGCGGATCACCCACGTGGTCCTCTTCAACAAGAGCGGGCTGGCGGCCGTGCCGGCCGGGGCGGTGATCGACGCCACCGGCGATGCCGACCTCGCCGCCCGCACCGGCTGCGAGCTGGTCAAGGGGCGCGATTCGGACAGCCTGATGACGCCCGCCTCGCTCACCTTCCACGTCACCGGCGTGGACCAGGAAGCGCTGGACGCCTACATCCACGAGCACGACTGCCCGCGGTTCCGCAAGAAGATCCTCGAGCTTCGCGAGTCGGGCGAGTGGACGTTCCCCTACGAGATTTTCATCAGCGTGCAGCTCGAGGAGAAGGGCACGATGATGATCAACACCACCCGGCTGGTCGGAATCGACGGGACCGACGGGGCTTCGATCACCGAGGGCATGATCCGCGGGCGCAGGGAAGTCGAGAAGCTGATGACGCTGATGCGTGAGCACTTTCCCGGGTTTGCCCAGGCGCGGCTGAAGTGTGTGGCGCCGCTTCTGGGCGTGCGGGAGACGCGGCGGATCCGCGGCCGGTACGTGCTCTCGGTCGAGGATCTCGCCGCCGGGCGGGCGTTCGACGACACGATCGGCTTCTCGGCCTATGGTTGGGACCTGGCCGATCCCAAGCGACCCAGCGAGAACCCCAGCCACGGCCGGAAGCTCGCCGTCACGCCCATCCCGTATCGCATCCTGGTGCCGGCGCCGGTGGAGAACCTGATCTGTCCGGGCCGGGCGGTGAGCGTCGAGCGTCCGGTGCTCGGGCCGTTGCGGGTGATGGCCCCCTCGATGGCCATGGGCGAAGCGGCCGGCGAGGCGGCCGCGGCCGTCGTCCGAAACCGGGTCGCGTTCCGGGACGTCGATCCGAAGGCGCTCCGCGAGGCGCTACGGGCACAAGGGGCGATCGTCGACTGGCCGCGGATTTCGTGATTCCGGGAAGGCGTGTAGGATACGCCGGCGTACGAGATTCGCGCGCGAACATCGCAGTTTCCGGCTTCTCTCGACGCCGCGAGCACGTGCGTGCGACTGCCCCCGGGAATGCCCGCGAACCGGGGCTTGGCTCCCTCGACCCCAGCCGCGCATCGCACCACGAGACGTCCAACAGCCGGACGGCGTCATTCTGCGAGTGTTGCCCGCAATAGCGCAACAGCCGGCGCCGTCGCCTCGGGCGCCTGCTGCAGCTTCTGGAGCAACTGCAAATCCAGCAGAGCCTCACTCACCACGCCCTCGGCGGAGCACATCGCCAGCGCGTGGCGATAAGCCTGTAGAGCATCCTCTGCTTGCCCGGCGCAAAGCAAAGCGATCGCCAGGAAATACCCGGCATCCCGATGGCGCTTGATGTGCGCAAACAGCGACTGGACCGATCGGACGGCCTGGCGGGCGTTTTCCCGCGCTGCCTCCGCTTGGCCGAGGAACAGGTTGGCGATCGCCATATACAGCGAGGCCCGATGTCGAAGGGACGGTTCATTCAGATCGATCGCCGCTTGGCAGTCCTCGATCGCGGCACGGTACTCGCTGAGCGTCAATCGCACGCGAGCACTCGTGACGAGATGGTAGCACGCATTGAGACTGCCGACCTTCTCGATCGGCATGGCAAGGGCCCTGGCAATGTAGTGTTTGGCATTTTCATACTCCCCTTTTCGCAGGCTACCTTGGGCGAGGTTGTCAAGGTTACAGGCCCTGACCCGATCTGCCCCCGCCTCGGCAGCGAGCCTTTCGGCGTGGTGAAACAATTGTATGGCTTCGGTGAGATTGCCCAAGTATAGGTGGACAATGCCTGTATCGCCGAGGTAGCCTGCTAGGCTTTCCTTGCCCCAGAACCTCTCGACGATGGGGCGTATTTCGGAGAGCAATTCGAGAGCTCGCTCCAAGTCGCCAAGATCCCAGTACACCAACGCCAAGTTCTCCTGATACACCGCTGCCAGGAGAAACTCACTATGCGCTCTTGCCTTGCTGATAGCCGCATCATACTGCACAAGTGCCTCGTCGAAGCGCCCCACGTTCCAGTACGCCCCAGCCAACGCCCCGGCGTTTCTCGTCACCAATGCCGGCGACTGGAGTTGCCCTGCCAGCCTTTCGCGCATCCGGATGACCAATTGAGCGTGTCCCCACCTCCGGAGGTATTCGTGGTCAATGGCGCCGAGGAGTTCGGCGGCCGTGTCGTAATCGTCGCCCGCGCAGCGCAATTCAAACTCCGCCAACTGCGGCACCAGATCCTCGACAGTCTTCCAATCAGAGCGTGGTTTGCGGATTCGCTGAAAGAAGTTGGCCGCGCGGTGCCGGAGTGCATATTGGGTGAAAGGAGATGCATCCGGGACTCCACGGTCGCTCTTCCCCCCTGCCCGTACCCGACCCAGGGCGTAGGCGCGATCGACAGGATGAAGATAGTATTGGCTGGCTTCCTTGCGGACGAACTGCATGTTCACCAAGCGGTTTAGCACGGGAGCACTATTGACTCCCGGCAGGTGGGGCTGCAGCAGGTAGTCCACGGCAACGGACGGCACCGGACGACCGTAGACGGCCAGAGCCTCGAGAACGGTCTGGGCGGACTCATCGAGGCGGCTGAAGGCTTCGCCGACCAACACCTCGACCACGTTGTCCGGCAATAGCTTCTCGGCGTCCTTGAGCAACTCGTCCAGGGTCGTATGGCGGTCTGCAGCGAGGATGGCAAAAAGGGCTTCCAGCGCCCGAGGATACCCGAGCGTGCGTTCGCGCCCTCTGGCCAGCAGCTCATCCGGTGCGTCTTTCAGTCCGAACGTTCCATCCGCGTCCATCTCGCGCAGGATATTCTCGGCGTAGGGTGATTTGAGGCCCTCATCCAAGAGAAGCGGCATCTGCCGCTCCGGGTGCACTAGCGCGAGGTTTCGCGGAGCGACACGGGTGGTCAGGATAATCTTCACTGCGTGCTGCGGAACGTCGAGAAACGCATGGAGAGCCTCCGACAGCTCCGTGCTCTTCACCTCGCGCGTTTCCAGATCGACGAGGTCCTCGAAGTTGTCCAACAGCACCACCGTGCAACCGTCCGCAAAGGCCGCCAACACACTATTCACTTTCTCCCGCGCGCTGATCTTAGGGTCGTTACACAGCGTATTCAACTCTTCCGCGTTTTGTTCAGGCAGCAGCCTGCACAAGTCGGCCAGCAGGTTGGGCGCCGAGATCTCGCGAGAGCCCCTCGCGCTCAAGTAGACGATCCCATCCACCAGCAGTTCTCCGAGGTCGTCGGGCAACTGCCCACCCTCGAGGCCCTTGAGCAAACGACAGGCCAAGGCGGTCTTGCCCACTCCCGCGCGCCCGACAATCGTAAGTAAACGTCGGGCATCATCCCGGAGGAAGTCCCGAATGAGTTTCGTTTCGACGTGGCGGTCCTGGAAATAGTTCGGGGCAACGCCCGGGGGGCGGTTGATGAACCTCGCGCGAGTCGCCGCCGTGACCGGTTTCCGGGGCTGGCGCCGTCTTTCGATCCCACGGTCAATAGTCTCTTGCGTCCGTTTCGCAGCGCTCTCCAGGTCCTCGACGATTTGTTGTTGTGCGGCGATCGCTTTTTCCAGGTCTGCGATGTCCGCATGGATACGCGATTCCTCCTTTTCGTCCCGAGCACGTCGCATATCGCGCTGCGCGTCCACCAAACGGCATTGCAGTTGATACAACTTCCCCTCGGGTGAGTCCAACCACGCGAGATGTCCGCGGAGTCTCTCCACCGCAGGTTCAAACTCGTCGCTGAAATCGAGGTATTGTCGATTGCCCAGACGGAACGGCACTTCAATGCTCGGATCGAGAAGGAGCGGAATGATCGGCTTCTTGTACTGGAGGGCTATTGTCCATTCGTCTTTCGTCACCGAGCCTCGCGCTACGCTGTCCCCAGACATCACGAACAACAGGCTCCTGCAAGTCCGGATTGCATCCACGATCTGATCATCCCAATCGACACCGGGGTGAAGATTCCTATTGTCCAGCCACGCGCCGAAGGGAGGATCTCCAGATCGCAGTGCCTCGTAGAGCTCGAAGGCGAAGTCCCGCGCGTCGGCCGTGGAATAGCTGATGAAGTGATGGCCACGCATCGCTGCCTCCCTTGACAAGCGTTGTATCCTGCCGTCGGCTTTTCGGCTTGGGGTGTGCGGTCGCCCCGCTCTCTCAACCGATGATCTAGCGGGGCGAGCCGTGTCCCGTCCCGGAAACGTTCTTCCATATCGACGCCGCGATCTGCCCCCGCTTGCCGCTCGCCGGTTACCGCTTCTTCTTCGAAGCGGTCATGCCCCAAACCGGCTTCGTCCTGCGACCGTGATCGGGCATCAGCGGTCATTATCGCTCGACTGAGGGGCCTCGACAATCCCCGGCCCCCCCCACTCCCGCGTCTCTGGAGCTCCAGGACGAGCGCAAACGAGGGTCTCGCGCCGTTCCGTCGAGTACTGATGACGGCGCGACGCAGACTCCCGCTGACCCCGTCGTGGCGCACGGGCGAGGGCAAGCGGTTTCGCGATTCCTGCTTCGATGGGACCCGACTCATGCTCGCCTTTGCTTTTCATTATGCTTCCAGGCGATCGGGGAACCTTGTTGTCGATCCCGGCGAAGCGGTATCATGCCGTGCATGCTGCACTCCGCCACTTTCACCGGAACGTGACCATGAACCACGTCGAAAGATTTCGCGCGGTGATGAGCTTCCAGCCGGTCGACCGGCTGCCGCGCTGGGAATGGGCCATGTGGTGGGACGAAACGATCGCCCATTGGAAGCAGCAGGGGTTGCCCGGCGAGTTGGAGAGTGTGTTTGACATCGCCGCGTACTTCGGCCTGGACCCCTACCGGCAGTTCTGGTTCTCGACCACCGATCCGACGATCGAGGCCGTGCAGCATCACGTCGAGGGAATCGTCTCGAACATGGACGATTACCTCCGGGTGCGTCCCCGGCTGTTTCCCGACCATCGCCAGGCGATCGACGCAATGCGCCCCTGGAAGCAGCGCCAGAAGCGGGGTGAGGCCGTCGTCTGGATCACGCTGGAAGGCTACTTCTGGTTTCCGCGCACGCTGATGGGCTTCACGAAAATCAGCTACGCCTTCTACGACCAGCCCGAGCTGCTCCACCGGATCAACCAGGACCTGACCGATTTCAACCTGCGGATCCTGGACCAGGTCGACGAGGCGTGCGTGCCCACGTTCGCGACCATCGCCGAAGACATGTCGTACAATCACGGGCCGATGATCTCCGAAGCCCACTTCGACGCGTTCATCGCCCCGTACTACCGACGGATCATCCCGCGGCTTTTGGAGCGGGACGTGATCCCGATCGTCGACACCGACGGGGACGTAACGCAACTCGTGCCGTGGCTCCAACGGGAGGGCGTCCGGGGCGTGCTGCCGCTGGAGCGACAGGCGGGCGTCGACGGCATGGCGGTCCGAAGGCAATACCCGGACGTCCGGCTCGTCGGCCACTACGACAAGATGGTCATGGACCGCGGCGAGGAGGCGATGCGCGGGGAGTTCGAGCGGCTCGTGCCGCTGATGCGCTCCGGGGGCTTCATCCCCAGCGTCGATCACCAGACGCCGCCGCACGTCACGCTCGATCAGTACCGCCTCTACCGCCGCCTGCTGGACGAGTATACACTTGCCGTAGGGTCGTAGCGTCGTAGCGTCGCACCGCGGGTCGAGACACGAGAACGACGCGACCCGGGGACCTGCACCTTTGCTTCACACACGGGAGGTCGGAAATGAGCCCGAACACACAAGTCCGCCGCAGGAGCGGACGATGAAAGAAGCCCGCAACCCGTAGCCCTCACCCATCGCGGTGCAGCGGACGACCGCCAAAGGGGCGCACGGCGACCGCAAGCGCCGGGAGCACCAGCGGGATCATCCCGACGGCCAATGGCATGGTCTGGGATAGCATCGTTTCGGCCCTCTCGATTCTCGCTGTTTCACGCGCGCCGTCCGGAAATGGGGACAGGCACCGTCGGCAACGTGAAAGACCGCCGCAGAATCCTCTCTCGACGGAGCCAGTCCCCATTTCCGTCCCAGCGGCACTCAGAACGGATGGGTCCGGCGGACGGGCCGGATGAAATCGAGCGTGATCACGACGGAGATCACGGTCCCGACGAACATCAGCAGAGTGGTGGGGAACATCGGCTTGCCCTCCCTGGGATCAAGGTCCTTTTTGCTTCCGTTGGCCGATAGAGGGCAAGCGGTGTGCCAACGGCGGCGTGCGGAGGGCGTTGTGAGGGAGTAAGCTCTTTGCTTGGAACGAGTTAGCGAATCTCCGGGGCGAGTGATTTCTGGTGTGGCGCCGTGGTCCGTGCGCCATCGATATGACAACTCAACGAGGATCACTTTCGCGACACACGGACAACGGTCTGTATCATGCTGATCTCGGTCGTGGGCGAAGCGGGCCCTTGACCGGGGGGACCGAGTGGAGGCCGGCGGTCTGTCGAGGAGCCCCAGCCCGGGCAAAAACGAACAGGGCAGCCCGACGCCCTATGCGTCAGGCTGCCCTGGTTGGCAAGATTGCTCGATGTGTGTGGAGTGAATCCGGGCGAAGGTCGTCCGGATTGGCGGCGCCGTGCAGCTTACCAGGGCCCGCGAACGTAGTAGACGCCGAATTGATTGGTGTCACTCGGCCAGGGAGGAGTGGGCTGGAGCATTTGGGCGTCGTAGTTGCCGGGGCCGGGATAGTTGCGTCGGAACTGTTGCCAAATGCGCGTGACTCGCGTGTTGCCGACTCCCCACCCCCAATTGGTCTGCAACTCGGCCTTTGGCGACACGACCAAGGCGACCGGCGCGCCGTAGCAGGTGTGGTAGTAGCCGCCATGCCACGGCGTCGAGGGGGCATACTGGGCCTGAGCCGACAGGCGGCCACCGGCTGCATCAGCGCTGTGGGCCGCAAGCGTCACCGCAAGGGCGACGATCAGCAAGGGCAGAAAGCGTCTCATCTTGGCCTATTCCTTTCCGCGTGGAGAGTTGTCCATTTTTGATGCGGTCTACGCGGTCGCCACCGCGCGGCCCGAAAGAGCCGGACCGGTCGCTACCGCCACGAGACGAGGGTCCTCGTCACCTTGCCGTCCGAATGGAAGCGCCAGTAGGTCCGGGAGTGAGGGTACAGGAACTCGTGCGGCATCAGCGGTTGATACGTGTAGTAGGTGTGGCCCACCAGCGGCGGCGTGGGCACGGGACACACGTACAACTGGGCTCCGGCGCCCCCACACGGTCCGGGCGGGACGTAGTAGTTGTAGAACAGGTCCGGCGCCGTCCGCTGCCGTCCCACGGCGTAGGCCTGGGGCGAATCGTCTGCCACAAAGTGCAGCGCCACCAGGAAGGCCGCCAACACCATCGTCACACGCAGGATTCTCAGAACCATGAGGTGGCTCCTCCACAATTCGGCAAAGCCGCAAACGGTTTGGGTTCGTTCCGGCGAGTTTCGACCGCACGGAAAGTGTGGGCCGTTCTTAAGGAATCCTCGGCTTGTGACGGTGCTACGGGTGAATTTTTATGTGCCGGATGTGGCAAAGAGCCCCGACGTGCCGGAGAGCCGGACAAAGCCGGCTGGGAGCGTGCCGGAAAAGCCGTTATAATCCGTGCAATCCGAACTCGCCGGCCCACGCCATGGATCTTCCCGCCTCGGGCCGGAGCGACCCATCCCACAAAGCGGGTGCCTTCAAGGAGCGTCAACATTGCCGATTAGGAAGGTTCGCAAAGTCAAGTCCGGCACCTCCCCGAGAGGGGGCTCCCCCACGAACGGCCGGGCGGCCGCCGCAGGGCCGACGGGCCGCCGTCGACGCCGGGCAACCGCCCAATCGATGGCCGCCAGCCAGCGAGACATCTCCGTCAGCGAGTTCTTCGCCAAGAACCGGCATCTGCTCGGTTTCGACAACCCCCGCAAAGCCCTTCTGACCACCGTCAAAGAAGCCGTCGACAACGCCCTGGACGCCTGTGAAGAGGCGGGCATCCTGCCCGAAATCTGGGTCCATATCGAGTCGACCGGCGAGAACCGGTTCAAGGTCGGCGTCCAGGACAACGGCCCCGGAATCCTCCGCAAGCAGATCCCGCTGATCTTCGGCAAGCTGCTCTACGGCTCGAAGTTCCACCGGCTCCGGATGAGCCGCGGCCAGCAAGGGATCGGGATCAGTGCGGCGGGGATGTACGGGCTGTTGACCACGGGCAAGCCGGTGAAGATCATCTCCAAGGTCTCCAAGCGCAAGCCCGCCCACTACTACGAGATCCAGATCGACACCAAGCGGAACCGGCCCGAGATCCTCAACGGCCGCGGCGAGGGGGCCGACGTGCCGCCGGGCGATCGAGGTCGCCAGGCGATCGAGAAGTACGGGATCGAGTGGATCGAGTCCAACCACGGCACCCGGGTCACGATCGAGTTGGAAGCCAAATTCCAGCGCGGTCGCGGCAGCGTGGACGAGTACCTGGAGCAGACGGCCATCGCCAACCCGCACGTCACCTTCCACTACACCGACCCCGACGGCAACGAGAAGACGTACGCCCGCGTCGCCGCGTCGCTCCCCCCCGAGCCAAGGGAGATCAAGCCGCACCCGTATGGCGTCGAGCTGGGAATGCTCGTCAGCATGCTCAAGGAGACGAAAGCGCCCACCATAAGCCAATTCCTCACCAAGTCCTTCTCCCGCGTCAGCCTCGCCGTGGCGCGGCGGATCTGCGAGGGGGCGAACCTGAGCACCCGGGCGAGGACCCCGAAGATCGGGCGCCACGAGGTCGACGCGCTCTACAAGGCGATTCAGCAGACCAGGATCAAGGCCCCGGCGACCGATTGCATCTCCCCGATCGGCGAGGAGCTGATACTCAAGGGTTTGCACCAAGTGGTGCCGGGCGAGTTCTATGCCGCGGCCACCCGGCCCCCGGCCGTCTACCGCGGAAACCCGTTCCAGATCGAGGTCGGCCTGGCCTATGGCGGGGGAACCACGACCCACCGCGTGTCGCGCGAGGCGCTCGTCGAGCTCATCGGCCAGAGCGACGCGAGGACCTTGCGCCAGTTCCTGGCCACCACCTTCGACGGCCTGGGACCCGTCGCCGCCGACAAGATCATCCAGGAGGCCGGACTGCGCAGAAGAATCTCCCCGGCGCGGCTGAAAAACGCAGAGCTCGACCGCCTGCACGACGCCATGCAGAGCGTCAACCTCCACGACGGCCAGACGATGACCGTCCTCCGCTACGCCAACCGCGTCCCCCTCCAGTTCCAGGCCGGCGGCTGCATCATCACGCAGACGGTCACCTCGACCAACTGGCGGGCGTACGGTCTGAGCCAGTCCCGAGGCGGGCTGCCCAGCGGTCCGGTGACCGTGATGGTCCACATGGCCAGCGTTTGGGTCCCCTTCACCAGCGAATCGAAAGAGGCGATCGCCGGCTATCCCGAGATCCAGCGGGAGCTGCGATTGGCCCTCCAGTCGGTGGGCCGCAAGCTGAAGATGTACCTCAGCCGTCGCAAGCGCGTCAAACACGAAGGGGAGCGGCGGAACATCTTCCTCCGCTACCTGGGCGAGGTGGCCCAGGCCGTCAGCCAGATCAACCAGACCGACTCCGAAGAGCTCTACCAGCAGCTCCTCACGCTCGCCCAGAGGAAGACCGCGGAGGCCGACGTCCGGCTCGACGACCGCGGCCGTCCCATCGAAGAAGATCTCGAAGAGTACGGCGAAAACGTGCTCATTGTCGACCCGACCCGGCCGCCCCCGTCAACACCGGCCGAGGACGAGCTGGCCGAGGACGAGCTGGCCGAGGACGAGCTGGCCGAGGATGAGCCGGACGAGGACGAGCCGGACGAGGACGAGCCGGCGGTAGAGTCGCCGGAACAGAAATCGAGCCGATTGGCACGGCAGCACAAGTGAAGTTGGGGTCGGCCCCACGCGTTTGAGTTCCAACGACGTTCGACAAGCCCCGGCGCCCGTGCCGGGGCGTAACCCTCCCACGGAGATTTGCATCCTCCCACGCATTGTTCCTTGCACCGAGGATCCTCACCGGCCATGGCAAAAAAAGTCGTAAAAGGAAGAGTCGTCCGTGTCGACGGCGCGGCGAAGAATCGCAAGATGACCAAGCAGGATCACAAGACGCTCTCGCAGTTGGCCGGGCTGGCCGACGGCGTGGTCCGCGCCGCCCACGCCCGGCGGGAGCCCTATCTCGACGTCCCCTCCCGCACCCTCTCCAACGTCCACTACAGCCCGCGCAAGCGGATCATCGAGATGGGCACGAACAAGAACCGCCGCCAGCTTTTCAACCTCCACCAGGCCAAGAGCTACATGCAGACGATGCTCGTGGCCAGCGGCTGCAAGGCGCTGGTGGACGAAGGCAAGACGACCAGCATCCGTGGCCTGTTCTACATGCTCAAGCACACGATCGAAGGCACGCGGGAGGAGACGTTCGACGATCAGTCGGAATGCGACCCGGTGATCGAGGACGTCGAGGTCAGCTTGAACGCGCTGCGCGAAGAGCTGCACCTGTACGCGCAGAAGCGGGGCGACATGGTCGGCGAGATCACGCTGGTCGATAGCGGCGACGAGATCGACTGCGCGCGCCTGGGGTCCGGGGGATACGGGATTCCGTCGATCGTCGAGCCGCACGTCATCCAGTTCAAGGAGTGCAAGGCGAAGTACGTCCTGCACGTCGAAAAGGACACGGTCTGGCAGCGGTTCAACGAGGACAAGTTCTGGCGCACCCACCGCTGCATCCTCACCCACGGTGCGGGCCAGCCCCCCCGGGGCGTGCGGCGGATGTTGTACCGCCTGCACCACGAGCTGAAGCTGCCCGTCTACTGCCTCCTGGATAACGACCCGTGGGGGTATTATATTTATAGCGTGATCAAGCAGGGCTCGATCAACCTGGCCTACGAGTCGGGTCGGATGGCCATCCCCGAGGCCCGCTTCCTCGGCTTGCGATCGTTGGACTTCCAGCGCTGCGGCCTCTCCGACAGCGTCAAGATCGCCCTGAACGACACCGACCGCAAGCGGGCCCGGCAGATCGCCGGCTACCCCTGGTTTGCGAAGAAGAAGGCCTGGCAGAGCGAGATCAAGCGCCTGCTGGACAACGGCTTCAAGCTCGAGGTGGAAGCCCTCGTCTCCAAGGACATCAGCTACGTCACCGAGGAATACACCCCGGCGCGGCTGAGGGATGAGGATTGGCTGGATTGAGGCCGCTCGGCGTGGGTCTTGCTTCGCTCGACGCGCCCTACATCCTTCATCGTTCCCATGCTTCGCGTGGGAACGGATCACGGTGACGCTTCGCGCCGCAGATGAAGACGCAAAGCGTCTCGGAAGTACGTTCCGACGCAAAGCGTCGGAACGATGCGAGCCGGCTGCGACGCAGCTATCGTGCGTGCAAGCACGCACCCTACGATTCGCCGCCGACCTCGTCGTCGACGAGCGTCTTGAACAGCGGCAGGTAGCGGTAGTAGACTTCGAGCATCAGCAGGTTGAGCGTGGTGACGTAGAGCTGGCCGCCTGACGAAGACCATTGGTCGGGGACCGGGCGCTCCGGGTTCCAGCTCCCGGCCAGGGGGCCTTCGGCGATCTGGCTTTGTACGAGCATGGGGCGGAGCCGGTCGTTCCAGGTGGTCCAGTGGTCGCCCTGCATCTGGAACATCACCTGGGTGGCGTAGTACCAGTAGTAGGCGTCGCGGAGGGACTGGTCGCGGGCGCCGATTTGGGGGAGGTTCTGCTTGAGGTAGTCGGCGCCCCGGATCATGGCGATGTGGTTGCGATCCCAGCCCAGGTAGAGCCGCATCAGGAGGCCCTCGGCGGTCATGGCCAGGTTGGGCATCCGGCCCTTGCGTTGCTCGGGGCTGCTGCCCGCATAGGGGTTATACATGTAGCGGGCGCCGCGGTCGGCCTGGGCCATGTTGAGCCAGTATTCGACCTTCTGCATGGCCTGGGCGGGGACGTCCAGGCCGGCCATGCGGGCGCTTTTCATGGCCATGAGCATCCAGCCGGAGACCGACGTGTCGGACTCCTTGTTCCAGACGGGCGAGTCGTCCGCCTGGGTATAGCGCCAGCCGCCCCGTTCCGGATGCTGCGCGTCGAGGATCCATGCGATGGCCATCGCCGCCGGCGCGCGGAGCTTGCGATCGCCCGTCATGCCGTACGCCTCGCAGAGGGCGATCGCCCCAATGGCGTGTCCGTAGCTTCGGGCCGGGCGATCGGCGTCGGTGGCCAGCGCGAAGAGCTGTCCGTTCGGCTGCTGCTTGGCGACGAGCCAGTCGATCCCTTTGCGGACCACCTCGCGGTGCTGGTTGTCCATGTGGGTGTAGCCGGCGCCGAGGAAGGCCAGCAGGGAAAGGCCGGTGGCGGCCGTGTCGGCCTGCATCTGCCCGGGCACCGCATCGGCGTACCCCGGCCCGCCGCCCGCGGGAAAGGCGTGCAGGCTCCAGTGCCCGTCGGCGAACTGGTGCCGGGCGAGGAAGTCGAGCCCCCTCTCGACGGCCTGCTCGCTCCCCTCGGTGGCCCCGTGCTGTTGGGCGATTTCGGGGCGGCGCTCGGGAAGCCGTTGCTGGAAGGCCTCGGCGGGCAGCTCGGGGACGCGGGCGTCGAGTGCCGGGGGGCGTCCGTTCCGCCTGCTCACCGCGGGCCGGATCGCAGAAAGGGCAAGCTCGCTCTCCGGTCGCGCCCGGCGACCGGCGGCGCCCATCACCGGCGAAAGCTCGAGGCTCACGTTCCCCGGCTGGAGGGCTTGGGCCGCGGAGGCCGGCGACGTGCCCGGCCGGCGCGGTGCGACGGGGTCTCGCGGGGCGGTCGGGCGCCCGACGCCGGCAACTTCCGTGGGCCCGGGCGCAAGTGGCGAGAGCGGGACGTTCGGGTCACTCGAGAGCGAGCTCGGCTCGGCGCCCTGAGGCACTTCGACGCCGCCTGCGCCCGTGAGGGGGACGTTCTCAAGCGGCACGGCGGCGGCGGGCAACCTGGGGCCGGCGCCGGCCTTGACCAGGGTGGCGGCGTTGGCGGGGCTGGTGCCCACGCGGCCCGGGGCCTCTTGGCCGGCGATCGCGCGGCGTGCCGCGGAGTCGGGCAGCCGGGGACCCGTGGCGGCGAGCGACTCGATCGCTCCCGCGCGGGGGCGCCCCTCCAAGCTGCCGGGCAGCCCGGCGATGGGCTGCTGGTGTCCGCTCGGCTGGGCTTCCAGGGGTGGTCCCGTGGCGACTCCGCCGCGGGGAGGACCCGAGGCGAGCGGCGGCACGTCGACCGTGGCCCCCGACGCGAAGGCACGGCCGGATTTTCGGGCAGGCATGGGAACTCCGCCCCCGGCCTGGGCCGCGGGCATGCTCGGTCGGCCGGCCACGCGGGCAAGCCGGGCCGCCTCGATGGGACCGAACGCCCCGGGTGCATTCGACGGTCCCGAGCCGGCAACCGAGGCGCGCGCCCGGCGCGGGATTCCCACGCCGCCGGCTTGCCCGACCGGGGCCGCCCGGGCGTCGGGCGATACGGTCGGCGGTCCGCCACCCCCTCGTGCTTCCGCGATCGCCGGCACCTCGGCGACTTCCGGCGACGCAGTGGTCGGCGCGGAGGGCCCGATGGGGGCCCGGGCGATGCGGCGTGCCGGGTCACTCGGGGCGACCGAAGGGGTGCTCGTGCCGGTCGCGCGAGGCTCGCCGACCTGGGCCACGATCTGCGCTGAGCTCAAGGCAAACTCGGCAGCACCTGCCGCCGCCGTGCTGGAACGTCTGAGGGTCCGGTCGTCGGACCTCTCGACGGCGGCATCCGCGGACACCAGATCGATGCTGCTGGGCGGAGTCGCCCCGACGGCAGCGGGAACCGTGACGTCCTCCACGGTCATCGTGGTCGAGGGCAAGTCAATCCCGCTGTCGGCACGGGCGAGGGTGACCGGTTCCGAGGCGGGCAGGTCGAGCTCCGGCAATGGGCCCTGCAAGGCATCCGCACGTCGAGTCAGGTCCGGCGGCGCGGGCTGCGGCTGGAGGGGCATAGACTCCACCTCTTGCCGAACCGCCTCGGGGAGGTCCTGCTGCCGCTCGGCAAGCACCCGCGCGGGCTGGAGCTCGACCGGCTGAGGCGGCTCGACTTCGGGGGCCGGCGGGATCTCGGGCAGGTCGACCGGTTCGTCGGACTCGGGCCGGTGATCCGGCTGCCGGCGGCTCATGGGCTCGGGCTCGTCGGGACGCTCCGGGGGCGCCGGTTCGGCCCGCTGAAGCTCCGTCGGGTCGGGCTCGTCCGGTTCCGGTTTCTCAGGCTCGATTGTGCTGGGCCGCTCGAGGACCGCTTCCCCCTCGGTCGATTGCCTCTCGAGGGGCTCCACCTGGGCCGGCTCGGGCGCCTCGGTCTCGACGGGTCGCTCGAAGCTTTCGACGTCCTGAGGCTGGTCGGGATAGTGCCACAGGTAGTCGGGTACGGTGATCCGCTCGTCGGGCACGGCGTTTTCCAATTCGTTCGCCGAGTCCTCGATCACCACGAGCTGCAAGTACTGGCCGTGCAGGTAGATCGCCAGCCCGAGGTGGACCAGCACGCTGAACAGGACGCAAAACTGGACCCGACGGACCATCTGGCCCCGGAGCCAGGTGACGGCCCAGATGAGCGTGCCGATCAACAGGGCGACGATGCCCAGGTGGACGTAGGCGTTTTCGAAAAAGGCGGTCTCGCCCGAATCGAAGCTGCCCTGCGAGCAGACGATCCCCACGAGGAACCCGGCCAGGATGATGATCGCGGCATTGACGGGCCAGAGCTGCTCGTCGAAGTCGGCGGCTCGGTCGGTCGGGACCTTGCGGATCTTGTCGGCGGGGCGCGTAGCCATGCTGAGGGGGATCCCGTTTGGTTACTCGTCGGGCTCCAGGGCGGTTACCCGGTAGTGCCGGATGTTGGCCTTCAGACACGCGTTGACGGCGGCCACGACGAACTGCCAGGGACAGCGCTTGTCGGCGCGGATGATAACCGACGCCCGATCGGGGTTGTTGACCCAGGTCAGCTTCAGGGCCGAGTCCAGCTCGTCGAGCGGGAGGATCTTGCCGCCCACGAAGTAGCGGCCCTCGGCGTCGATGTTGACGAACGTCTCGCGGGGCTTCGTGGTCAGGGGTTGGGCTTCGGATGCCTCGGGCAGAAGGAGGTCCATTTGCCGCTCCTCCTCCTGGGCGAACTCGGTGGCGACGAGGAAGAAGATCAAGAGGAGGAACACGACGTCGACCAGCGGCGTGAGGCTGAGCGAGAAGAGCGAGGTTCCTCGGTCGAGTTGGACGGCCATGATTGACCTCGCGAGCTATTTGGGGGAGGCGGTCGGCTTTCGTGGCTTCCTGGCCTGCGCGGCGGTGGTCGATGGTCGCGCGTCGGGACGCTCGAGCTGGTCCTTGGTGAGGCGCAGTCGGCCCTCGAATCGCTCCAAATGGGGCAAAAGGCCGAACAGCATCTCGTCCAGCTCCCGGAACAGCTTCTGGATCCGGCCCTCGAAATAGTGGGCGAGGATCGCGGCGGGGATGGCCACGGTCAGGCCGGCAAACGTGGTCACCAGGGCCATCCAAATCCCGTCGGCCAAATCCTGCGCACGGTTGAACTGCTCCACGGGGAGTCTGGCGGTCCGAAAGAAGGCTTCGATCATTCCCCAGACGGTCCCCAAAAGCCCCAACAGCGGAGTGACGGCGGCCGCCAGGTTGAGCCAGCGGACGTTGGAGTGCAGCCGCTCGGCTTCGCGCTGGCTGGCTTGATGGATGGCGTGCTCCAGCTCGCTGTGGGGCCGGCCCACCTTGAGCAGCATCGTCTGAACCACCTTCGAGGCGGCGGACCGGTACTGGCCGCAAAGCCGGTAAGCCTTGCGGGGATCGAAGCCCTCGGGCTCGTTGGCCAGCTCTCCCAGACCGGCGACGAGCCTGGTGGGCAGGACTCTGCCCCGCCGCAAGCCCAGAAAACGCTCCGCCCCGACCGCCACGACCAGAAGGGACATCAGGCCGATGGGGAGCATCAGCCAGCGGCCCTTCAGCAGAAGCTGTAGGAGGTTGATCTTCTCCGGTTCCGTGGGGGCGCCCCAGGCGGCTTCGTCCTGCTCGCTCGGCGCTTCCGCGGCCAGGGCCATCTCGGCCATGTTCTCCGCCTCTTGGAGCTTCGCGTCTGCGCCGCTTGGCGTCCGGCCGGCCGCGTCGGGTTGGCCCGCCGCCGCGTCGCCGGCTCGGCGGTCCGCGGCGTCGTTCGCTGCGGCTGCCGCGGCCTGATTGGGGGCCGGTCCGGCGTCTTGGGCAAACGCTTCTGCGGAGACGGGCCACGGACACGCAACCCATGGTGCGGGCACCAGTAGGATCGCCAGCGCGCCGAGCGTGGTCAGCAGGAGGCGGGTGTCGGTACCGCTCATAGAACGCCCTCTGTTCTGCGGGGTCATTCGGCCTTGGCGCCGGCCGTAAGCTGTTGAATCCTCTGCTTGGCGGCGGGCACTCGGGCACTGTCAGGGAACTTTTCCAACAGTTCTTGGTAGAGCTTGACCGCCTGATCCGTCTTCTCGAGGACCTCGAAGCAGCGGGCGGCCTCGAAAGTGGCTTGGCCCTGCCAGGTCTCGAAGCTGTAGCCGTACATCACCTTGAAGTAGCTCGTGATCGCCTCCTTGTAGTCCTTCCGGGCGAACTGGACTTCCCCGATCATGAACTGCGCCCTGGCCGCCACCTCGCTGTCGGTGAGGCTGATCGCCTTCTCGTACCGCTTGACCGCCTGCTCATGGTTGCCGAGCTTCTGCTGGGCCCAGCCCTGCTCGTAGAACGCCTGAGGGGCATGGGGCGAGTCGGGAAACTTCTCCGTGCATTTTTCGAGGAACTCCAGGCTCCGGTCCCACTCGTCCAACTGCGCGGCGGCCTGGCCGGCGTGCAGCAAGTGCAGCATCTGGAAGTCTTCGTTGGAGAGGCTCTTGACCTGCTCGAACGCGGCCAGGGCTTCCGGGAACTTGTCCTGTTTGAACAGGCACTCGCCTTCCATGAAGGCGGCATCGGGGGCCAGCTTGCCTTTCGGATACCGGACAAGCTGGTAGCGAAACGTCTTCTGGGCGTTGTCGTACTGCTCCTGGTGGTAATAGGACCAGCCGAGCTTGTGCGAGGCCTTTTCGTCCAGCTCGGGGTCGCCCCCCTTCTGCATGGCGTTGTAGTAGGCCACGGCGGCCCGGCCGTAGTCCTTCTTGTCGTACATGAACTCGCCCACGTGATAGTGGGCTTCCACCGCGTGGGGGCTGTCCGTGTGCTCCGTGGCGAGCTGCTGGAACGACTTGGCGGCGTCGGCCTCCTTGCCGGAGAGCTTCAGCGCCCAGGCCAGTTGGTAGAGCGTGTTGCCGGCATTCGCATACTCGGGATCCTCTTTGAGCAGCGACTGGAAGGTGGCGACCGCGGGCTCGTGCTCGCCCAGACCGACCTGGCAGAGGCCGAGCAGGTAGCGGGCGTCGGCCTTCTCGGCTTGGGGAGGATTCGCCTTGAGGAACGCCTGGAGGTCTTCGACGGCGGGGGCGTACTTCCCCTGGCGATGCCGGGCCATTCCCCGGCTGAGCCGGGCCGTGGACGCCAGCTCGTGCTTGGGGTGCTTCTCCAGGAGCGTGCTGAGCGACCGTTCCGCGCCCCCCGCGTCGTCCAGGTCCATCTCCGCGCAGCCCAGCTCGTGCAGGGCGTACGGCACTAAGGGGCTTTCCGGCCAGCTTTCGGCTACCTTGCGATACGCGGCCGCCGCCCCCTTGAAATCGCCCCCCAAATAGCAGTACTCGCCCAGCCGATAATGGGCCTCGGCCAGAAGCTTGCTTTCGGGAAACTCGGCGATCAGCCGGCCGACGGCCGCCTTGGCCTTCTCCCGGTCGTTCAACCGGCGATGCGCCAGGGCGAGCGCCAGCAGCGTTTCGTCGCAGGAGCGCCACTTGGGCTGGGCCTTGATCGAGGCCTCCAGCGAGGCGACCGCCTCCTGGGTCTGGTTCAGCTCCAACTGGCTTTGGCCGATCAGGTATTGGGCCTCGGCCACGAGCTCGGGCCGACGGATCTCGGCCATCGCCGGTTTCAGGGCGTCGATGGTCTCCTTGTACTTCTTCTGGAGGTTCAGGGCCAGGCCGCGGCGGACTCTCCAGATCTCGGCGTCCGAGTGGTCGGGGTAACGCTCGAGAAGCTGGCCGTATTGCTTGTCGGCGTCGGGGAACTGCTTCAGGAGCAGGTGGCTTTCGGCCTTGACGTGCATCACGTCGGGGACCAGCTCGTGCGCGGCGTGCGCGGCGAGGAACGCACCGGCGTGCTCGAGCGCCGTGGCGTTCTCGCCGTGCTTCAGCGCCGTAAAGCCCGCCATGTACAGCGCCTGGGGAGCGAGAGGGTCTTTGGGAAAGCTCTCGACCAGCTTGGCGTAAAGCGCGATCGATTCCTTGCTCCGCTCGGGGATTTCATAGACGGCGTCGGCCCGGTCCATCATGAGCTGGGCCGCCGAGGGGCTCTTGTCCGCGAGGGCTTTCGCCAGGACCTTCTCCACCGCGTCGAGGGCCTTGGCGGGCTGCTTCTCCTTGAGCCAGCTCAGGGCGACCCAATGGGCGGCATCGTACGCCGGTTGCCCGCCGGCCGACAACGTCGCCAGCAGCGACTTGCGCGCCTGGTCGTACTTGCCCGCCAGGTAATAGCACTTCCCCGCGGCGACCGCGGCGCGCCCGGCGTGCTCCGACTTGGGAAACTGCGCGAGCATCGCCTCGTACTGGGCGGCCGCTTCGGCGTACTGTTTCATCTGGGCGCGACAATCGGCCGCGCGAACCGCGGCGTAGTCGGCCAGCGCGAACCCCTTGGCCGCGACCGCGGCCGTAAACCGCTTGGCCGCCTCCTCGTACTGCCCGAGGGCCAGAAGCGTTTCGGCCCGGCGCAGGCTCACCTCGGCGGCCAGCTCGTGCTCGGGGTACGTCTTGAGGAACGCGTCGTAGGTCTTGGCCGCCTCCTGAGGCTGCCCCAGCTCCTCCTCGCAGACGCCGAGGGCGTAGGTCGCTTCGGCCGCGAACGCGTGCTTGGGGTGTTTTTCGAGCAGCGTGCGATAGGACGGGATCGCCTCCTGCTTCTTACCCCGCATATAGAGGCATTCACCCTTGTAGTAGAGGGCGTCGGGGACGAACTCGCCTTGGGGAAACTTGGCCAGAAGCGCGTCGAAGGTCCGCACCGCCTGGTCGCACATCTCGACCTTGCCGCCCTGGGCCGTGGCGTACTGCGCGGCGCCCAGGTACAGGTAGGCGTCCTGGAGCTTGTCCAGCTTGGGGAAGCGCTCGATGACCGTCTGGAAGGTGCTCTGGGCCAGGTCGAGCTTCTCGGCAAAGTAGCAGCAGACGCCGAGGTTGTAATGCGCCTCGCCCAGCCGGGGATCCGTCTTGTATTGGCCGATGAACTCCTGCCACGCTTCGGCGGCCAGCTCGTAGGACTTCTTGTTCTGGAGACTGGCGGCCGCGGCGTACTGCCGGGTGGCCGCGGGCGTCTCCTCCTGGGGCTCGGCCGTCACCGCAAGCGGACCGGCGCAAGCAAGCGGAAGGACGAGGAGGGCCAAGCAGGCGGGGGAAGGGACCTTCATCACCAGACCTCTTCAATTGCCCGTTCCGGGGACGGGATGGCTCCGGATCCGGCGGCGACGCGTTCGCTACAGACACCCGTCCTCTCACTGCGAACGAACGCTCTCTGGCAACCCACCCCCCCACATCTGAAGGCCCCAGCCCGGTCACGCGGGGAGGGGCGCCGAAGTTCCATGGATCTTCTATTATGGTTGATACGTGCACTCCTGGGTAGTGGGTCGTGTGCAAGCCTAGGGTTGGTGACGGGGTGACGGGGTGACGGGGTGACGGGGTGACGGGGTGACGGGGTGACGGGGTGACGGGGTGACGGGGCGAGGGGGCGACGGCGTGGCCGGGTGACAAGGTCAGGAGGTGACGAAATGTTCACGGTGTCACGCGGTCAGCCGGTCACTCGGTGAGCCAAGCTTTGCGTCGTCCGGGCAGGCAGAGCCCGCCCCGGTCCAGGGATCCAAGGTGCTTGCACGGCCCCCGCCAAAGGAGTTACGCTATACGGATTGTCTACCACGTTTCGTCGAGGGAAGCGGGCTCGTTCTGAGGAGAGACTATGAACGCCACAAGGGGTCGACGACTTTGGGAAGTTTCTCTGGGGCTGACTCTCGTGATCGTCGGGACCGGTCTCGGCCGGGCCGCGGCGGCCGAGCCGAACACGCTCACGCCGGAGGAATTGGCCGAGGGATGGGTCCTGCTTTTCGACGGGCAAACCCTCTTCGGCTGGAAGCCAACCAGCGAGGCCGACTGGGAGGTGGCCGACGGGGTGATCTCGGTGAGCGAGGGGGAGCCGGGACTGCTCGCGACGACCAGCCAGTTCGGCAACTACGTGCTGAAGGTCGACTTCCGCTGCGCCCCGGACACGAATAGCGGCGTCTTCCTGCGGACCAGTCCCAAGCCCACCGACGTGACCGGCAAGTGTTACGAGCTGAACATCGCCGGCGCGGCCGACAACCCGTTTCCGACCGGCAGCTTCGTCGAGCGCCAGCGATGCCGCACGCGACACGACAGCAGCGACTGGCAGACCTTCGAGGTCACGGCCGACGGCGCCCACTTCCTGGTCAAGCTCGACGGCCAGGTGGTGCTCGACTACACCGACCCCAAGCCGCTGGGGCGAGGATTCATCGGATTGCAGTTGAACTCGGGCAAGGTCGAGTTTCGTAACGTCAAGCTGAAGCCCCTCGGGCTTGAGAGCCTCTTCAACGGCAAGGATCTCACCGGCTGGAAGACGTATCCCGAGATGGCAAGCAGGTTCACGGTCACGCCGGAAGGGTGGCTCAACGTGAAGGACGGCCGCGGCCAGTTGGAGACCGAAGGCCAATACGCCGACTTCACCCTCCAGCTCGAGGTGTTCGTCAACGGCGCGGGGCTGAACTCGGGCATCTTCCTCCGCTCGATCCCCGGCGATCCGATGAACGGCTACGAGGCCCAGATCCACAACGGGTTCCTCGACGGCGACCGCACCAAGCCCAAGGACTGCGGCACCGGCGGCATCTTCCGCCGCCAGAACGCCCGCAAGGTCGTGGCCGATGACTTCGAGTGGTTCCCGATGACGATCCACGTCGACGACAAGCACATGGCCGGGTGGGTCAAAGGCATTCAGGTGAGCGACTGGACCGACAACCGTGCGCCGGACGAGAACCCGCGCAAGGGCTTGCGGCTGGAAGCCGGCACGATCATCATTCAGGGGCACGATCCCACCACCGACTTCTCGTTCCGCAACCTGCGGATCGCCGACCTCCCGGAGCGATAGCCCGCGGCACGTCGACTCGAAACACCCGTGAAGGAAACGCCAGTGAAGGATGCAGCATGAGCGAACGCCCCGCTGAGGAGAAGCGCGCCGAGACGGACGGTATTGACCTCGGCATGCTCTTGATCGCGCTGCTCTCGGTCCTGCTGATGGTGATGTTTTGGTACCGGGGGTGGACGCTCGCGTTCCTGGTCGCCCAGACCGCGGTCATCTCGATCGTGCTCTGGCAGGCGTGCGATCCGTTTGCCGAGGCCGCGCAGTGGGTGGGCCGAACGTATCGCCTTCCGGGCTCCGTGCGCGGGGCCACGCTCGACGCCATCGCCAGCTCGCTCCCCGAGCTGTTCAGCGGGATTTTCTTCGTGATCGTGATGGCCGCTTCGAGCACGGACCAAAGGGCAATGGCCGAATCCGTCGGCGAAGGATACGGGTCGACCATCGCGACCTGTGCCGGCAGCGCGATCTACAACATGATCTTGATCCCCGGCGTCTGCGCGCTGGTGATCTCTCTTCGCCGGCCGAGCAGGCCCGCGATCGACGTGGAACACGACGCCGTATGGCGCGACGGCCTTTTCTTCCTGGTCTGCGAGGCCCTGCTCCTCTATTTCCTCTTCCAGGACACGATGCACTGGTGGATGGGGGCCGCCTTCGTCGCCCTGTACGTCTTGTACATCGCAAAGCTTCACCGTGACGCCCGCGCTTATCGACGCCATTTTGACGCGGTCAAGCAGGTTCTCGATGAGATGGGGCTCGACACGCCGTGGCGGGACGCGAAACGAGCGCTTGCCGACCGGGGAATAAAGGTCGACCGGGGCACGGTCGCCCGGATCAAGCAAGCACTCCGTCAGGGCCATGGCGGCGGCGAGTCGGAGGACGACGAAGGAGCGGTCAACACCGCCCGAGTGTTCTTCCATTGTTGCCGCGTTCCCTTGAATCGGGGCTCCGCGTGGGGGCTCCTTGCCGCCGCCACGGGCGTTGCCGCGGTGGCGTGCTATTTCCTGGTCGAGGCCGTGTACGCGACCGCGGAGGAGCTCAGCGTGGCGCCGTTCTTCGTGGCGGTCATTCTCGCCGCCGCCGCGTCCTCCCTGCCCGACATGTTCCTGTCGATCGGGGCGGCCCGGCGGGGAGACGACTCGGGGGCCATCTCCAACGCGTTCGGGTCGAACATCTTCGACATCTGCATCTGCCTCTCGCTTCCCCTGCTGCTGGCCTGCTTCCTCAACGGCTGGCAGCCGATCAGCCTGTTGCAGGACGGCAAGCCGATGGCCGGGCTGGTCGGGCTGCGCATGCTGCTGTGGGTGCTGACGCTGATTACGCTGTTCATCATCTGGCACAAGCGACGCGTGACCCGGACCAAGGGCGTGATCCTCTGCGGCCTCTACTGCGTGTTCATCGCCTACGCCGTCCTCGGGTCGCTCGGCGTCTCGTTCTTCGGATACTCGTTGTAGGGATGAGTGTTGAGGGTTGAGGGTTGAGGGATGAGGGTTGAGGGTTGAGGGATGAGGGATGAGGGATGAAGGATGAAGGATGAAGGATGAAGGATGAAGGATGACAGGAAAGGGTCCATCCGCTGGTGATGCGTGCAACGTGTGAGCACATCATTTTACTCTTGTGACGGCGGATCGAGTCGTAGATCGAGCGGACCACCGTACCAGATATTGACTCCGGATGCGCCCAGCGCCGCGAACGCGAACAGTAAGTAGCCCAGGTACTGGGCAGGAATGAAGTCGACGTGCATGCCTCTGTGGCCGGAATAGACGAGCCACGCCGCAAACGCAACCAGACCCCCCAGGACTATGCGGCGCCAGCGACGTCGCTTCCGTCGCAGCCTTTCCGGTGCGGTGAGAGATTCAACGGCATGTTCCACCGCAGCCTGTTCGTCGAGACGTTCCGAACACCACAGCAAGAAGAGCAGAATCGGATAGACGGCAATTGTGAAAACAAGCCCCCAGCCGTAATCGGGCTGCGCGTCGCCGGTCCACAGGCTGATCGAAAGCACGACGATCAGAGTCAGGCACAGCAGGTGGACCTGAAGTGCATTGGCACTGAAGAGGAACCGGATCAAAGGACGTCTGCGCACGGCTTCACCATCGAGCGAGTAGTCCCGTCTTGAGGCGGCAGTCGTCGAGCACGGTGTCACGAGCGAGTGATTGGGATATCGAGAGGCAGGCGACGTGCATTTGCCAAGCCGCTTGCCCGTTGTCGCCCAACCACCAAATTAGGCCGCATTGAGCTCGTTGCCAAGCTCGCCCGGGCACGAGATGATAGCGCCGGTTCCTTTCGGCTCGAAGACTCCTCCTCTTTCATCCTTCCGCATTCAGCATTCATCCTCCTCCGTCTCAGCTCACCTGGTAGCGTTCGACCTGGGCGCGGTCGACCTCGACGCCGAGCCCGGGGGCCTGGGGGACGGTGATCATGCCGTCGAGGATTTCGAGGGGCCGGGTGAGGACGTCGTCCCGGAGGCGGTGGTAGACGCACTCGTTGCAGCTCGAGAAGGCCGGGGTGGAGGCGGCCAGTTGAAGCATGGCCGCCGCGCCGATGCCCACCGAGGGCCCGCCCAGGATCGAGGCCGAGAGGCCGGCGGCCTGGGCGATCGCCGCGCACTGCCGTGCCGGTGCGATCCCCCCGACCAAACCCAGATCGACCACCACGTACGGCGCCGCCCCGCAGCGGACCAGGGCCAGGACGTCGGCGGGGTTGTGGATCGACCGCCACACGCCCAACGGGACGCTCGTCTGCCGTCGCAGGGAGGCGATCTCATCCAGCTCCTTCGATCGCAAGGGATCGACCACGAATTGCGGCGGGTCGTCCTCCAGTTCCGCGCATAGCTCCCGAGCAACGAGCAGGTCGTAGCCGGCCGCCGCGTCGAACCGCAGCTCGATCCGGCCCCCCGTCGCTTCCCGAATGGCCGCCAGGGTCTCCAGGTCCCGGTCCGGCTCTCCCGAGGAGCCGACGATCTGCGAGTGGAATCCCTGCTCGGCCATCTCGCGAGCCAGGGGGGCCAGCGAGCGGCCGGGGGGACCGGCCAGTCGCACCGAAACGGGAATCCGCCGGCGGTACACACCGCCGAGCAAATGGCACAACGGTTGTCCCACCGTGCGGCCCACCAGGTCCCAGGAGGCCATCTCCAGGGCGGAACGGAGCGGAGCCGGTTTGAGGGCCTCCAGCTCGAGCAGCTCTTCGATGTCGAACACGCTCCGCCCGGCCAGGATCGGCAGGAGCACGTCGCGGCGCGGGGCCAGCTCCGCAGTCCGCCAACCCAACTGCGCTTCCCCCCAACCCTCGACCCCCGAAGCGGTCGCCAGGCGAGCCACCAAGGACCGCAGCGGGGCCTCCTGCCCGTCCAAGGCGATCTCGACGAGATAGAATTCCAAGTCGCTGATGGTCATGGTGGTCAGTGGCAAGTGGCAAGTGGCAAGTGGCGAGTGGCAAGTGGCAAGTGGGCGGTCCGCAGCCGTTTGAGGCTTTGCCACCCGACAAGGGCACATCGTCCCCCATTATCTAGCTTACATCAAGATCCGTTTTCCCGGCTCGCAGCGGTTTCGGCAGTTGGAAACGGACCTTCTCCTCGCGAAGCGACCGGGACTCGACGGCGGCCCCGAAGCGACGCTCGATATAGCCGACGCAATCCTGCACCAGCGTCTCCGGGGCACTGGCACCGGCGGTGATCAGCACGGTCTCGTCGCCGGAGAACCATGCCGGGTCGATGTCCGACGCGCCGTCGATGAGCTGGGCCGGCACCCCGCCCGCCCGGGCCAGCTCGGTCAGTCGCCGGCTGTTGGAGCTGTTCTGGCTCCCGACGACCAACACGAAATCGGCCTCGTGGGCGAGCTGCCGGACCGCCTCCTGCCGGTTCTGCGTGGCGTAGCAGATGTCATCTCGCGGCGGGCCGGCAATCTTGGGGAATCGCTCCCGGAGCCGGGCGATGATCCGCGAGGCATCGTCGACCGACAGCGTGGTCTGGGTCACGTAGGCCAGCTTGTCGGGGTTCGGGACCTCCAGCCGGTCGATGTCCTCCACCTTCCCGACCAGGAAGATCGACTCGGGCGCTTCGCCCATCGTGCCCACCACCTCGTCGTGCCCCTGGTGGCCGATGAGCACGATCGTGTAGCCCTGTCGGGCATGACGGATCGCCTCGCGATGCACCTTGGTCACCAGGGGGCAGGTCGCGTCGATGGTCACCAGCCGGCGGGCCTCGGCCTGGTGGCGGACGTCCGGCGAGACTCCGTGGGCCGAGTAGAGCAGGTAGCTCCCTTCCGGGACCTCGGCCAGGTCATCCACGAACACGACGCCCCGCTGGCGGAAATCGTCCACCACCGAGCGGTTGTGGACGATCTCGTGGTAGACGTAGACCGGCGTGCCGAACGCCCGAATCGCCCGCTCCAGGCTCTCGATCGCCATGTTGACGCCGGCACAGAACCCGCGAGGACCGGCCAGGATGATTCGCATGGTTCCCTCATTGGGAGAGAGGCATCATAATTTGGCGGGAGCCGTGAAGAAGATGCCGACCGAGTCGTTTGCCGCCGATCTCGAATTGTACGGTCCGCGTGCCGGGGAGCCAAACCGGCCCTCGGAGGCGGAGAGTCGGCGGTATTGTCGGCGGCTGGCGCGGCGTCACTACGAGAACTTCACGGTCGCCAGTCGGCTGTTGCCGCACGAGATGCGACAGCACTTCGCCAACGTCTATGCCTACTGCCGCTGGGCCGACGACCTGGCCGACGAGTGCCGCAGTCCGGACGAGAGCCTCGCCCTGTTGGACTGGTGGGAGGAGCAGCTCCGGTCGTGCTATCAGGGCCGGACGGTGCATCCGGTGTTCGTTGCCCTGGACGAGACCATCCGGCAATTCGACGTCCCTTGCGACCCGTTCGTCGACCTGCTGGCGGCCTTCCGGCAGGACCAGCGGGTGACGCGTTACGAGACCTTCGCCGGGCTGTTGGAGTACTGCCGCCATTCGGCCAACCCGGTCGGCCGCCTCGTGCTCTCGTTGGGCCGATGCCACGACGCCGAGCGGGCGGAGCTTTCGGACTCGATTTGCACCGGCCTGCAACTGGCCAACTTCTGGCAGGACGTGGCCGAGGACTGGGACCGGGGGCGGATCTACCTCCCCCTGGCCGACTGCCGGCGGTTCGGGTACGACGAGTCGATGTTCGCCCGACGCGAGCACAACGAGGCCCTGCGCCGGCTGCTGGGCGCGGAGGTGAGCGAGGCGGAGGAGTGGCTGCGCCGAGGGCTTCCGCTGGTGGGGATGGTCCCTCGGTGGCTGCGCCTGGAGGTCGCCCTGTTCATCCACGGGGGGCTGGCCATCCTGGCGGCCGTCCGGCGTCAGGATTACGACGTCTGGTCCCGCCGGCCCGTGGTCTCCAAGCTCGACAAGCTGCGGCTCGTGGCCCGGTGCTGGTGGGGGCTCCGCCGCGGCACCCTCAGCGGGGGCGAGCGATGACCCACTCGCAACCGTGCGTCCAGGCCAGCTATGCCCTTTGCCGCCGGAAGGCCCGGCAGTCGGGCTCGAGCTTCTACGCCGCCTTTCTGTTGCTCCCCCGGCAGAAGCGCCGGGCCATGGACGCCTTGTACGCCTTCACGCGACACACCGACGACCTGGCCGACAACGCCGAGCCGCTCGAAGTCCGACGTGAGGCCCTGGCCCAATGGAGGGGGGCCGTCGAGGCCGTCTTGGAGAAAATAGCTAATACGGACCGTTCGGTGGCCCCTCTTAGAGGTGTATTTCGGGCCGGCGGCACCGTGCCGGGCGAGACCTTGCTGCCCGCGCTGGCCGACACGGTCCGGCGGTTCGCCATCCCACGAGAGCACCTGTTAGCGGTCATCGACGGGGTGGCCATGGATCTCAGCCGGGTGCGGTACGAGACGTTCGACGATCTCACGGCGTACTGCGAGCGCGTGGCATCGGCGGTAGGGTTGGCATGCACCCACATCTGGGGGGTTCGCGGCGAGGCGGCCTTCGAGCCGGCCCGGAAGTGTGGCATCGCCTTCCAGGTGACCAACATCCTGCGCGATCTGAGAGAGGACATCGAGCAGGGCCGCGTCTATCTGCCGTTGGAGGATTTGCGCCGCTGCGAATATTCGGTCGAAGATCTGGCCGCCGGAGTCGTCGATGAGCGGTTCGAGCGGCTGATGGAGCTCGAAATCGACCGGGCCCGGCGATTCTATCACGAAGGGGCCGAGCTGTTCGACTGGCTGGAGCCGGACGGCAGACGCGTGTTCGGCATGATGACGACCGTCTACCACCGGCTCCTGGAGCAGATCGCCCGGCGGCCGAACGAGGTCTTCCGCCGCCGCGTCGGCTTGAGCCGGTGGCGCAAGCTGGGCATCGCCGCTCGTTGGGCCCTGCTGCCCGCCCGGAGGTCCGCCCTCCCATGACCGCTTCCGATCGCAACAGCGGCCCCGAGACGCGCAACGGCCCGGAACGTCAGATCGCCCCGGGGGCCGGCAGCGGCCGGACGAGCGTGGCGGTGGTGGGCGGCGGTTTGGCGGGCCTGGCCGCGGCAGTGGCCTTGTGCGAGCGGGGGTTTCGCGTCGAGCTGTTCGAGGCGGGGCGCCGGCTGGGCGGCCGGGCCGGATCGTTTCGCGACGGCATCTCCGGCGAGCTGGTCGACTCGTGCCAGCACGTGGCCATGGGCTGCTGCACCAACCTGGCCGACTTCCTCCGTCGCACGGGCACGAGCGGCTGCTTCCGGCGTCGCCGCCAACTGCACTTCGTGGGCCCGGACGGACGGCACTACCGTGTCGCCGCTGCGCCCGGGCTCCCGGCTCCTTTGCACCTGGTGCCCGGCCTCATGCAGTTCGGATACCTGGGTCTCATCGACCGGCTGCGAATCGTCCGCACGCTCGGCCGGCTCGCCAGGCTGCCGCCCGAGGGCGGACCGACCGATTCGGCGGCCGTCGGCCCGTGGCTTTCTCGTCAAGGGGAATCCGATCGGGCCCTCCGCCGGTTCTGGTCGGTCGTGCTGGTCAGTGCGCTCGGCGAGACGCTGGACCGCGCCTCCCTGGCCGCCGCCCGAAAGGTCTTTGTCGACGGTTTCCTCGCTTCCCGTCGGGCGTACGAGCTGGAGGTTCCGCGGGTGCCGCTGGCAGAGATCTTCGACCGGCGGGTGGGCGACTGGCTCTGCGCGCGGGGTGTGACCATCCACCGCGGAATGCGGGTGGCGAAGATCGACGGCGACGCGGATCGCGCCCGGGCGGTCGTGCTCGGCGACGGCTCGCGGCGCCCGTTCGACGGCTTCGTGGCGGCCGTGCCCTGGCGGGCGGTTGGGGCGTTGTTCGCGCCGGCGATGCTTCCGGCGCTTCCGTCGCTTGCGCACGTGGAGCGGATTGAGCCGGCGCCGATTACCGCCGTGCATCTGTGGCTCGATCGCGCGATTCCCTCGCCGCCCGAGGCGGCGCTCGTGGGGCGCACCAGCCAGTGGGTCTTTCGCCGAGGCGGGCCGAAGGCAAAGGCCGATCGAAGACCCCAAACGCCGCAGTCGGGCCACTACGTTCAGGTGGTCATCAGCGCGTCGCACGAGTTGATCGGCCGCCCTCACGGGGAGTTGGCCCGCCAGGTGAAAGCCGAGCTGGCCGGGATCTGGCCGGCGGCACGTCGGGCGAGGCTCTTGCGGTGGCGGGTGATCACGCATCGCGAGGCGGTTTTTTCGGTCCGGGCCGGCATCGAGCAGTCTCGTCCTCCACAGCAAACGCCGATCGCGAACCTCGTGCTGGCCGGCGACTGGACCGCGACCGGCTGGCCGGCGACCATGGAAGGGGCCGTGCGGAGCGGCTACCTGGCGGCCGAAGCGATTCTGGGCCACCGAGACCCGGCCAACCGCGAGCGGCTCCTGGCCCCCGACCTGCCGCGGGCCCGACTCGCGCGTTGGATCATGGGAGGGAAAACCGAACGGTGAACTGGCCGAACCTGCTGGGAATCTCCGTGGGCCTGGCGATGGACGCCTTCGCGGTCTCGATCGTCGCCGGAATGGCCGTCGCCCCGGTCACGCCGCGACATACGTTTCGGATGGCGTTTCACTTCGGGCTGTTTCAGTTCCTGATGCCGATTCTCGGGTGGTTGGCCGGCAACGAAGTGGTCGAGTACGTCAGCGCCTACGACCACTGGGCGGCCTTCGGGCTGTTGGGCTGCGTCGGCGGCAAGATGGTGCTGGAAGCCCGGCACGAGAAAGAGCCGGATCGGACCGTCGACCCCACGCGCGGGCTGATGCTGGTGGCCCTCTCGGTGGCGACCAGCATCGACGCGTTGGCGGTCGGGCTGAGCATGGCCTTCATCCGCGTTTCCATCTGGGTCCCCAGCGTGGTGATCGGCGTGGTGGCGGCCGCGCTCAGCGCGGTCGGCATCCTCTTCGGCAGCCGGCTCGGCCCACGATGGGGGCGCTGGGCCGAATTGATCGGCGGGATCGTCCTGCTTGCGATCGGCACGCGGATCCTGATATCCCATCTCGTCGAGTGAGGCCCATATCACTACTCTGCCTCGCCGACCAGCCTGGTCTCGGTCGCCTCGGGCGGCTTGAGGTGCGTATCCATCCAGCCGTAGATGAGCTGGCGGGACTCGTGCTTGACGGAGTGGCCGCGGCCGTGGACGTAGAAGGCGAAGTTCTCGGGGGCCTTTTCCAGCTCGTAGACGTCCATCACCTTCATCAGCATCAGGACGCGCTGTCGTTGCGTCAAGGGGTCTCCGTCGTTGAGGGCCGACAGGTCGAGCAGCGCCCGGGGCGCGATCAGGGCGATGATTTCGTGGAAGTCGATGGGCGGGAGCTTCCCCTCCAAGAGCCCGGGGCGGATGTGCTTCAAGTAAACGTACCAGTGGTCGCGTGCCCAGCCCTCGACGCGGGGGTTGTGCCGAAAGAACGACGCTCCGCAGTTGCAGGCCGCGGCTTTGACGCGCTCGTCGTAGGCGGCCAGGAAGAACGTGCCGTGCCCGCCCAGGGAGTGGCCCAGCGCGCCGATCCGCTCCGGGTCGACCTCGTCGAGCGACTGGAGGACGTCGATGGCGATCGAGTGCTCGTAGGTGAACTTGCCGACCGCCGTCCACTCGGGGTGTTTTTGGTAGAAGCGGCCGGTTTCGTACGGTCCCTCGGGCGGGATGCGGTGCCCGGCGACGAAGTGGTCGGGGGCGATCACCACGTAGCCGCGGCGGCAGAGGTGGTCGAGGTAGGCCTTGTCGGGGTTGTCGACCAGCCCGGCCGCCCGCTCCTTGCCCTGGGGAAACGTCCCGTGCAGGGCCACGATGCCCGGGGCCTTGCCTTCGAGCTTCAGCGGGACGCCCAAGAAGGCGTGCGCCCGCTCGTCGGCCTCGACGTTGTAGCTCACCAGCCAGCGGGTATAGACGCCGTCGACCACGACCGACTCGTGGCGTTGGAGATCCAACGGCGGCTTGGCCGGCTTCTGATCGTCGCGCAACAGCTCCAGGTAGCGGCGCTTGAGCACCTCGCGGTGCCGCCTCCAGTCGTCCGGCGTCTTCACGCCCTCCAGCAGATCGTCCCACGACGATTGGATGACGGGCGGGTCGGATCGCTTGCGCTCGGCCGGCGGATCGGCGCCGGCGATTTCGGCGAGAACGATGATTCCCAGCACGATCGCGACGGCTGCGTGGGGCTTCATGGCGAGATCCTTGTGGGGTCAACGGTTCTCGGAACAGGGGGCGAAGCTGCAAGCGGATTCACGGGGCCTGCGGGTTCTTGCTTTCAAGGGCGAAGCGGATCATCGCCTCGTAGAGGCCGAGCTGCACGTCGAGGATCTGGTCGAACGTGACCTGGCACATCTTCTCCTCGGCGATGCCGTGGGGGCACTCGAAGGTGAACGCCACGGCGCCACTGATGTGGTAGAGGGCACTGGTCAGGTTGAACGGGGCGGGCGGGTCGCCGCTTTCGGGCTTGGGCTCGAAGAGGCCGCCGTGCGGGAGGTCGCGCTCGTCCATCAGGGCGTTGAACCGCTCGGCCAGCTTGCGGACCTCGGCTTGCGTTTCCATCGGCACGTACGCCGGCCGCAGCACCACCGGCTTCGAGCCGTGGCTGTGGAGCGAGACGGCCAGGTCCGGCCCTTCGGCCAGGGCGACGCGGAGGATGGCCGGGGCCTCGGGGCCCAGGGGGGCGAAGAACTCGTCGTGCATGGGGTTGATGCCTCGGTCGTTGAAGTAGCACCCCATCCAGCCGATCTCCTTCCCCACCCGGGGATGCTGGCGCTTGGACGCCGGCCAGACGGCGATCGTGTCGTCGCTCCAGGTGCCCATCCCCCAGAACTGGAACTGGTCCAAGGGCATGCCGTGGCACGTGCGGGGCTCGAACCGGGCGGTGCCGTCCGGGTTGCCGGAGGGGAGGATCAAGAGCCGGCACTTGCGGCCCAGCTCCCGAAGCGACGACTGGTCCTTGCCCCGCAGGTCGCGGCCGGTCTCCATCACCTGGATCAGGTTCACCAGCCCGGTGAGGGCCTCCACTTCGTGCCCGTGCACCGGACCGACGAAGTAGACCACCGGCTTCTCTCGCTCGCCTTTCTTCAGGTAGGCCGAGGGGTCGCGCCCGCCGATCGCCGAGTTGAAGTTGGCCTTGTGGGGCACGCGCTCGCGCTGGCCGAAAGCGATCACGTGGAGCGGCCGGCCGCCCGGCGACTCGGCGATGCAGGTCGCCTCGCCGAGCGAGAGCCTCTCCCACCGGGCGGGGAGGTCGGCCACGTCGCCGATCCAGAACTCCGGCAACTCGCGCGGCGGGAGCTTCTGTTTGGCTTCGTCGTAGGTCATTTTCTGAGCCATCGCGGGGGCGACTATCGCCCAGAGCGTCAACGTGGCGATCGTGGTCGTCCGGTTCATTGCGGATACTCCTTGGGGGTCTCGTGCTGTTTCGACGCCTCATGGGATTCTGGAAGGCGGTCAGCAAAGCGTCGGATCAAGCGTAAGAGGATCGAGTAGGGGATGATCGTTAGCGCGCAGATCATGGCCGTCGCAACGTACTCGGAAAGGAACGTGTCCTCAGCGTCGTCGTGTGCATAGCAGAGGTGTCGTATCTTCTTATAGTCCAGACGGTTCTCCTCAACGTATTCCTCGAACCTCTGGTATTCGTCCTCAGCGAGGGTCTTCTCCATATCGCTCCGCACCGGTCTCATGATGGCAGTATCGTAAAAACCCCAAACCAACGCCGCGGTGAGCAAGAAAGCAATGACGCACTGACCGAATGGGGAACGCATCTTCCTGGTCCTCCGCTACTGGATGGCGACGTTGCCGTCCCTACGGTTGTGTCATGATGCCCGACTGCGGCTCGACCTCGGTGGTCAGGTCGCGGTCGAGGGGGTCGCCGGGCCCGGTTCTTCGGACGTGCCCGCCCAGCTCGCCGGTGGTGTGGAACGTGACTTCCCAGGTGCGATCGCCGACTGCCAGCCGGGCGCCGCACGTTCCCTCAGCTTGGATCAGCTCAACCTCGTCCATCGTATCGAGGTGCTGATCGCCGACCTGAATAACGTGCAGGAAGACGTCCTCGGCACGGGCTTCGCCGGGTGTAACCTCGACGCGCCACTGGCCCATCATCGCCCGGTTTTCCGGCTTGAGCCCGCGGTCGACGATGCTCCAGTTCTTGCCCGCCGCGTAGAACTCCTTACCGGGACCGCCGACCGGCGTGAGCACGGCGTCGGCCGGGAGGAGCGTGCGCGAGAGCATCCGCCCCTCGCCGTGGTCGGCGCGAATCAAGTTGCCGGTGATCGCCGGTTCGTATGCAGTATGAATCAGCCAGTCCTTCCGATACGCCGGGTCGGTGGTCGTCACGCGGTCGAAGACGACGAAATGGCTGGGCATGACGAACACGAGCTGCCGGGTGGCTAGGGTGCATTTCTCGCCCAAGTCGGGCTGGCCTTCGCGCCGGACGACGCCGTGCTGGTAGCAGGCGGTGGCGTCGCCGGCCACGTAGACGAAGTCGTCGCCCGTCTCGAACGCCTTGAGCACGGAGCCGAGCTGCTTGTGCTGGCCGCCGTGGTTGCCTTGGACGGTGCCGCCCCAGTACGCGGCGGGCGGCTCGCCGGGCTGGTGGATGACGACGCAGTTGTGGGCGACCGTCTGGGCGTAGTAGTTGGCCAGGTGCTCGCCGTTGTCGAACTCCAGGTATCGCGTGCCCGAGTCGAGGGCCAGGAAGCCGCGGTGGTAGATGACGAAGTTCAAGGCGTCGAAATGGCGATGCTGCCGGAGCAGGCCGCCGCAGGTGAACAGGCAGTAGGTGTCGTCGCCGCGCGTGCCCGATCGCATGAAAACCTGCCCCAACGCCTCGAAGTGTCGGGCGTGGGGGAGGCTCTCGGGCGACAGCTTCGCCGGCGACTCCTCGAGCCCTGTGAGCAGGAAGGGGTAGATAAACCAACTGTTCGAGTACGATTGGCTGGGCAGGATCTGTTGCACGTGCCGGGCCAGCGCGGCCGCTTCCGGCGCCGACTCGCCGTACAGGTGGCGGACGTTGGCCATGTGCGTGTAGAGCTGACCGGCGGGGAGCCGGTTGGTCGTGTGGTCGGTATCGCCGTAGCCGAACTGGAGCGGGGCGGGCTGGGCGGCGATCCAATTCCAGATCACGTAGTTCGCCAGCCACGCGCTGTGGGGCCAATCGGGGGCGACGTCCTCGCCGGTGGCCGAGAGCCACGTGTAGAAGAAGTTCTGCTCCGCCCAGGGGTACGCCCCAAACACGTAGCCGAGCGTGGGCGAGGCGCCGCCGCCGTCGTCGCCGCAGGCCGTCTTGCGGTGGGCGAGCATCTTGAGGTTCTCGTCGTGCCCCCAGACGAGCCACTCGTTCACCCGCTCGGCTTCGATGCCCGTGCCGAAGGCCGTGCAGCCGATGAACCAGAGGCAGTTCCTCACGCCGTAGAAGCCGGTGCTGTAGCCCGACATGTTCTCGCGGTAGATCGCCGGCCGCGCCCTGAGGACGTTGTCGACCGCCCGAACCAGCCGCGACATGGTGTCCGCCCGCTCCGTTTCGGAGAGATGGTTGTAGAGCCAGTCCCAGGCCAAGGTGGCGTGGACCCGGGAGGTGGAATACCAGTTGACGCTCTTTTTCTGCTCGTAGCAGGCGTCGTAGAAGCGGAGGCTGGTGTCGAGGCACTTTTTGGCCAGGTCGAGGTACCGGGCGTCGTCGGTCACGAGGAAGACCATCGCCGCCCAGGCTGCTTGCGGCCCCAGCTCGCGGGGCTCGGGCCGGTCGACGCCGTCGAGCTCGGCCAGCAGCCGGTCGACGCGGTCCTTGGTGGCCGCGTACCACTCGTGCTCGGCGCCCATCGCACGATCGCGGACCGCCGGCCAGGTGTCGGCGTTGAAGAAGAGCCGGGGATGGTCCTTGCGGATGTTGCCGGTCCAGTCGGGCAGGTCTTGGCCGAGCACGGCGAAAGGAGAGAGCATGATGACCGCACACATCACGGCGCCGCGGCACTTCACTCCCATGACGTATCCTCCGTTCTCGCAGAGTGGTAAGTTGACGGTGCTCATGGTAGCACGTCCTCAGCACGATGGCAAAGCGGGACGACGCGATCCAGGGCGGCATCCGCATATTGCCTGACGGCGTCTGCTCGCTTATGCTGTAGCTTGCCGGCGGTCGGTTTTGAGGTCGGCTCTGCCCGGCGGCGGTGCAAATGCCGCCCGTCGTTCCCTGAGCGTTCCCGGGGCGAGTGTCTCCACAAGAAACAGCAAAGGAGGCCAAGTCATGTATCTGCTCATCGTCCCCTACGTCGCCCTGGTCATTGCCCTCGTCTGGATCTATCAGTTCATCCAGTTGATGCTGCTGTCCGATGGCGACTTCCCGGGCAAGCACGACAAGATACTCTGGGCAGCGGCCTTCGTTCTTGTCTCTCCCGTGGCCCCGTTTGCCTTCCTCTGGTGGAAGGCCGCCTATCGGAGCATGCTCCGGGAAGACGAGCCGCGAGACGACCAACCGAAGAAGTAGTCCCAAAGCAACCGCAGCTCGCTTGTTTAGGGGTCATTCGCCTTGCCCTCGGGCGCACAGAAGGAGATCTTCGATGAAACGACGCAGTCTGTCGCGGCGCGAATGCCTTGCGTCTTTGCTGGCGACCTGCTCCTTGCCGACGTTTCTGCGGGCGGCGGAGCGGGGGAGACGCGGCGACGTGCCCTGGCTGGCCGACGTGCAACGACCACCGGAGCGGCTGCCGGACGACGCGCCGCGGTTGAGCCCGCTTCTGGTCGACGACGGGGGGCGGGAGATCACGACGCTCGAGGGCTGGGAGCGGAAGCGCCGGGCCATCCGCCGCTGGTGGCTCGATTTCCTGGGGCCGCTCGAAGTGCGGCGGGAAGGATCGCCCCCCTTGGAGGTGGTCGCGGAGGACCGCCCCGACGGCGTGGTGCGGCAGTTGGTCCGCTACGAGGTCGAGCCGGGGCTGGCGGTGGAGGGGTATTTGCTCAAGCCGGCACGGATTGAAGGTCGCCGTCCCGGCGTGGTCGCCCTGCATTCCACGGTGAAGCACACGATCCGGCAGCCGGCCGGCGTGGAGGGCAAGCCGGAGAAGGCCTTTGGGCTGAAGATGGCCCGGCGCGGGTACGTGGCGTTCTGCCCCCGCTGTTACCTGTGGTCGGACGACCTGTCGATTCCCTACCTGAAGCACGTCGAGCAGTTCCGTGCCCGGCATCCCGGCTCGAAGGGCATGGCCAAGATGCTGTTCGACGCCCAGGTCGGCCTGGACGTGCTGGCCGGCATGGGCGAGGTCGATGCGCAGCGATTGGGGGCGGTGGGCCATTCGCTCGGTGCCAAGGAGGTGGTCTATCTTGCGGCATTGGACGAGCGGGTGCAGGTGGCCGTCTCCAGCGAGGGGGGCATCGGCACGCGGTTCTCCAACTGGGACGCCCCGTGGTACCTGGGCGAGGCAATCCGCGGCGACGGCTTCGCCCACGAGCATCACGAGCTGTTGGCCCTGGTGGCCCCGCGCCCGTTCCTGCTCCTCGGGGGCGACTCGGCCGACGGCGACCGAAGCTGGCCGTTCATCGAGGCGGTGTTGCCCATCTATCGACTCTACGGCGGAACGCCGCGCGTGGGGCTTTTCAACCACAAGCAGGGCCACGCCGTTCCGCCGGAGGCCGAGCGGCGGATCGACGAGTGGTTTGACGCGTATCTGTGACGGACCTCTATTTGTCCCTGCACTTCGCGCAGCTCGTTACGACGCTGCTGCGTCGCAGGCGGACCGTCGGACGCGTTGCGCGAGGACGTCGCCGGAGGGAGTGGACCCGCGGACCGTTGCGTTTGCCGGACGCGAAGCGTCCGGGCTGTGCGTTCCCACGCGAAGCACGGGAACGATGGCAAACGAGGGCGACGAGGGCAAGAACCGGCTCGCCGGGCTCCTTTCCCGGCGGCCCGTGCCGCGCTAGAATGGAGGCGTGTCTCATCGAACGCTAACGGCGCTGCCGGCGTGTGGCGCGACGGAAGGAGTTATGTCTGACCGAACGCTCACGGCGCTGCCTGTTTTCAACGAAGTGCAGCACGTCATGGGGGTCCTGGACGAGGCCCTCGGTTACAGCGAGGAGGTGTTGGTCGTCGACGACGGTTCGACCGACGGCACGTCGGAGTTGTTGGCTGCGCGGGACGACGTGCTTCGGATCACGCACCCCCGAAATCGGGGCTACGGGGCCGCATTGCGGTCGGCCTTCGACTTCGCGATCCGCGGCGGGTACGAGGTGCTCGTGACGATCGATTGCGATGGCCAACATGAGCCGCAACGGATCCCCCAGTTCGCCGAGGCTTGCCGCTCCGCCGACATCGTCTCGGGGAGCCGCTACCTGAGGCCCTTTCCGGGCGATAGCCGGCCGCCCAAGGATCGCCGCCGGGTCAACCGGCTGATCACCCGGGAGCTGAACCGGACGCTCGGACTGAGCCTGACCGACGCCTTCTGCGGCTTCAAGGCGTATCGCGTCGGGGCGCTTGCGAAGCTCGAGCTGACCGAGACGGGCTATGCTATGCCCCTCGAACTATGGGTGCGGGCGGCCGAGCTGGGCTTGCGGATCGTCGAGTTGCCGGTACCCTTGGTTTATCTGGACGAGAAACGTTCGTTCGGGGGGGCGCTGGACGACGTGGACACGCGTCTGGCAGTCTATCGGGAGGTGCTCGGGCGGGCGACGGCGGTTCCAGAAGCGGTGCCCGCCGGGCCTTCTTGAGGAGAACGCGCCGCATGGGGACCGGCTCTGCGGATCTGGCGTATCGAAAACTCCGCGCGCCGCAAGAGGACGGTGCGGTGCTGATCGACCCCCCATTGGAGCAGGTGGGGGCGATCCTCAAGGCCAATCGGAACGACCGCCGGGGGCAGGAATACGATTTGCAGGGGCGGTCGCTGTGGGAAGTGTCCCGCGAGGCCCGGCGGGAGCTGCTGGAAAAAGCTCGGCAGTGGACTTCCCAGTATCGGGACGTCGACTTGGCCCCCGCGGGTCCCTTCACGCCGATTCTTCTCGCCGGCCACCAGCCGCAGCTTTTCCACCCGGGGGTGTGGCTCAAGAACTTCGCTTTGGGTGCGTTAGCCCGCGAGCATGGGGGCGTGGGCGTCAATCTGCTCATCGACAGCGACACGCTGAAGACGCCGGGCGTGCGCGTACCCGGCGGCTCGGTCGCGCGACCGCACGTGGCGGAGATCGCGATGGACCGGGCGGGCGCGGTGGCCCCGTACGAAGAGCGCGCGATCCTCGACCGGCGGTTGTTTCGAGACTTCGGGCGCCGGGCGACGGACGAGATCGCTTCGCTGGTTCCGGATCCGGTGGTTCGCGACTATTGGCCGATGGTCGTGGAGCGGATGGACCAGACGGACAGCTTGGGCGCGTGCCTGGCCCAGTCGCGTCACCAGCTCGAAGGTCGCTGGGGATTGAATACCCTGGAGATTCCCCAGAGCTGGGTCTGCGGGATGCGGTCCCACGGCTGGTTCGTGGCCCACCTGCTCGCCCAGCTTCCCAGGCTGCGGCAGGTTTACAACGAGGTGGTGGAGGAGTACCGCCGGGTGCATCGCATCCGCAGCAGGGCGCATCCGGTCCCCAATCTGGCCCAAGAGGGCCCGTGGCTGGAGGCGCCGTTCTGGATCTGGACGGCCGAGGCCCCGCGACGACGGCGTCTGTTCGCCAGCCATCGCCGTCGCGAGATCGTGTTGAGCGACCGGCAAGGGCTCAAGATCGCCTTGCCGCTCCGGGCCGACGGGGATGCGCGCGCGGCGGTCGACCGATTGGCGGAGCTGGGCCGAGAGGGAATCCGCATTCGGTGTCGGGCGCTGGCGACCACGCTCTGGGCGCGACTGGCGCTGGGCGATTTGTTTCTGCACGGTATCGGGGGCGCGAAATACGACCAGGTGACCGACGGGTTGATTCGGCGGTTCTTCGGACTCGATCCACCCGGTTTTCTCGTGCTTTCGGCCACTTTGCACCTTCCCGTCGACCACCGGCCGACGACGGTCGATCAGTTACGGGCGATCGAGCACGGGTTGCGCGAGTTGACATATCATCCGGAATGCTATATCAACGGCACGGGCGAGGTTGGCGGACCGGGCGGTGAGGAGGTTGCTCAGCTCGTGGGCGCCAAGGCTCGCTGGATTCGGACGGGCTCGACGGCGGAGAACGCTCGCAACCGTTATCGGGAGATCCGCCGGATCAACGAGGCGCTTCAGCCTTGCGTGGCGCGGCTGCGCGAGCGGCTTGCGGGGGAGCGTCGTGAAACGGCGCGGGCACTGACGGCGGAAGCGATCCTCTCGGCGCGCGAGTACGCGTTTTGTTTGTTTCCGGAAAGTGCTTTCCAGGAATTTTTGTTCCCCCTGCTTCCCAGAAGTGGGCAAATCGGTTCTGATAAGGCGTAGTGAGCTGACGGAGACGGCACCGGCAGCACGGTCGGTGCCCCAGGATCACGCGCTCTCGAGGTGCCGGCGCGAACGCCGGTGTGAAGGAATCATCTCCGAGGAACAGCTTGCAGACCGGGGAGGCGTGACGGATCGATCAATGGTCGACGCAAGGATTGAGGTCGATGACTGCAAGCGTATTTCCGTCGGCGACGGCGGGGCCGGCCGGTGAGACGGCCACCACGCGCAGTCGCTCGCGCAAACGACGATTCGCGGTAGTCCCTGCCAGCGCCGCGGATCACCCGAGTATCTACAATTTCCTGACGGCCGTTTTCCAAGCACCGTCGCGGGGCGAGTTCCGCGCTTCGCTCGACGACCCCCGCTACCAACCGCTCGACCGCCTGGTGGTCAAGCGCGGCGCGGAGATCGTCGCCCACGCCCACGTGACTCGCCGCGCGATGCAGTTCGGACCGTTGCGTCTACCCGTCGCGGGTTTGGACTGGCTGGGCACGCTGCCCCGCTTTCGCGGTCAGGGTTACGATGACCGGCTGTTGACGGCCGCCGAGCAGCACATGGCTTCGGCCGGCGCCCTGGTGGGCCTGACGTGGACCCCCATCCCCCACTTCTACCGCCGCACCGGCTGGGCGCTTTGCGGCCGACGTTTCTACTGCCGGGCGGGCGCACGCGACGTGGTTTCCGGACTGATGGACCGCGGCCTGTTGCGGCGGGGACGGAAACGGCTGAACATCCGGCCGTGGCGTCGCGTGGAGCTGGGGGCACTGGTCCGGATCTACAACCAGAATCTCGGCAGCGCGTACGGCCCTTTCGAGCGAACGGAAGCCTATTGGAAGTGGCTCATCCACCGCAAAGCCTTCGACCAGATCTTCGTGGCGCTGGACGGCCCCGATCTGCTGGAGCTGGAAGAGGTCCACGCGCGGATCGTGGGCTACATGGTTACCAGCGGCGAACGGATCGTGGAACTGCTCGCCGCACCCGGGCATCGCGCCGCGGCGGCCCAGTTGCTCGCCCGGGCATGCCACGACGCCATGGAGCGCGGCCGATATACCGTCCGGCTCGACGCGCCGCCGGGCAGCCGGGTCGACAAGCTGTTTCTCGCGGCCGGCGGTAGCGCTGAGCACGAAACCGACCACGACCTGGTGTTGATGGCCAAGCTGCTCAGTCCCGTAAGGCTGCTCCGCGCGCTGGCCGGCGAGTTCCACCGTCGGGCGGAAGATGCGGAGCTTAGCCGCCCGGTCGACTTGGGCCTGCTCGTCGACGGCAGCAAGTATCGCTTGGCGCTGGCGCGGAATGGAGTGGAAGCGATCGACCGGACCATCGGACGGAGCTACTTGCGTTTGAACGTGGCCGACTTCACCCGGCTCGTGCTCGGCCATCTCGATTGGGACGACGCGCTCTCGGACGGTCGCGTGCAGGCTTCCACGAGCGTCGCGCTTGGCGCCGGCCGCGTCCTCTTCCCCCAACTGCCGCTCTGGTTGCCTCCTTTGGACAACCTGCGGGCAAGAGACTAGCGAGGCGGGGCCTCAGACCGAACCGAGAGTCCAGTGGTCAGGGTTCGGGGTTCAGGACCTGCGTGTATACGTGGAACTCCAGGTCCTGACCCCTGAACCCCGAACCCTGAACCCCACAAACTTGACTCATCTGCAACAACTTTCGGAAACCAAGTACCCTAGTCGCCCCCGGAAGAAGGGGTCGTACGGTTCGAGTGACGAGAGCCGGGCGAGGCCGGGTGGGCGACCCAACGGCCTTTGCGGCGACAAGCCGGCTATTGCGACGGGCGATCCGCCCCCCCCCTACTGGGGTCGGTCGAACTCCAGAAGCAGCATGGCCGTGCCCAACAGGATCAGCGAGAATCCGATGGGCTCGAGCCCGCCGGCCATCAGGCCGATGCCCAGCGCCAGGCCGCTCCAGCGTCGGATCTTCGCCGGGTGCTTGACGACCCGCTTGACGAGCGGTTCGCCCAACTTACGCAAGGCATGCACCACCCCGGCATGACCGGCTTTCCGGCCCTTTTCTTGAGGCAGGCGCTGATCCGGGGCCTCGAAATGGTCGTGCGGTTGTCGGGCGGCTTCGTCCATGGAACCCCTGTTATCTGGGAGCGAGAATCGAGCCGAGTGCCCTCTGGCGACCGTTACCCAGTATGGCCAGCCCGCGGGAGCCAGTGAAGACGGTTTGCGGAATTCGCGGCCCGCCACGGTGGCGCGAGGCAATCCGAATGATCCCAAAACAGTTGACAAGAATGCGTTGCGGGGTTACCAGTGAGTTAGACACATCTCTAAAGGGAGGGGTACCTCTTAAGCGTAAGGGGCAACGGGATACCCTGTTCGCGCCGCTGGGGGGGGCGGTTTGTCGCAGTGCCCGAGGGATGGTTCCTTGGCGGGGCCAACCTCCCGTGGCACGGAATCGCGCGCCGGCAAATAGATCGCGACTGCGAGGGTATCGCCGTTGAGAGAGCCCCTCTTCGGTTTTTGGCCGTCATCCATCGAATCTCCCGAGACGGAGAGGTAACGCGATGTGGTTGCACCGAAGCACGCGGCGCAGGACGCCGTTCGGCCGACGATTCCGTGGGCGATTCCGCCGGCCCGTCATGGAACAACTCGAACGTCGATTGCTTCTGGCGAACGGGTCTTTCGAGATTACCCTGGACCCGATATTCGACATGTTCGGCTTCCAGCCGGAGACCACGCAGTTCTATGAAAACCAAGGCAGCCTGGGCTCGATCTTCGACACCGGCGCGTCGGTGGTCACCTTCTCGGCGGTTGACCAGCTTTTGATGGATCCGTTCGGTGGCGGCTCGGGCATCCCGATCAAGGTGCCCGGCGGGGCCGAAGCGGAAGGGATCGGCGGGATGCTGACCGGCGACGTCTCCGAGCCCGGCACGGTGCTCGTCGACGGCATCCACGTCAACGTGTTTTCGGGGAACATCTTCGAGAGCGGATCGTATTTCGATCAGCTTCAGGGACGGGGATCGGTCGCGTCCGCGTCGAGCGGGAGCCAGTTTATTGGAGACGACCGGCTGAACCTGGAGGACGACGTCTACAGCGGCTTCTCGCTCGTGTTCACCTCCACGTCTCCGGCGAGCTCGGCGAATCTGGGCGCAGGCCGCACCATCACCGATTACGACGGGGACACGCGGACCTTCACGTTTTCGAGTGGCTTCCCCGCCGTGCCGACCGGCGGCGACACGTTTCACGTCGTGGTCGGTCAGGGCGTGGCGGCGGGGCCGATCCGGGCGCGAGAACGGCTCAGCGGCAACGGGGCGGGCCTTGGCTTGAGCGGCTCGGGCGACGCGTACGTGGGACGGTACTTGCTGTTCACCTCAGGAGAGCTGGCCGGGGATTCTCAGCTCATTACCGGTTACGACGGCGCCACGCACACCTTCAAGCTGGCCCTGCCGTTTTCGCAGCGCCCCCAAGCCGGCGACACGTTCGACGTCCTCGTCGGCACCGGGAGCAGTGCCGTGATGCCGGGTGTCCAAGTGTTCGTGGGCACGTTTGAGGGGAGCGGACTTCTGTCGACGATTTCCGGCACGCCGATGCTCAACGCCACGTCGCCACTGCCGGCAGGCGGGCTGATCCCCAATCCTGCTGCCGGCCCCCAGCCGCTGCACCCGAACGGCCTGGCGCTGGAAGTCGGACCGCAGGAGATGCTGCTCGATCTGGGGGAGTTGCTGGGCGATTTCGACGAGTTTCTCGGCGACCTGTTCGAGGGGATCACGCTGCCGATTCCGAGCGTGCAGTTTCGCGAGCCGGGAACGCGGTTGGACCGCACCGAGTCGTTCTACGCCGAGACCGCCGTGGTCGACACGCCCGCCCCGACGGCCGGCCAGTTCGTCGGCGGCAGCGAGCTGCCGGGTGATCCGGAGTTCGAGGATTTCTTCATCGGGTTCCACGTGCGGTTTCTCACCGGCGGCCTCGAAGGGGAAATTCAGCAGGTCTCCGATTACGACGCGGCGACGCGAACGTTGACGTTCGACACGCCGTTCTCCGCCGCACCGGGCGCCGGCGACGTGTTCGAGTTGGTTCGCGTCAGCAGCGACCCGGTCACGTTGGGCCTCGATTTCATCGATTTCGACAATCATCTCGACCCCGGCGACATCATGACCGTGTCGCCCAACCCGGTGAGCAACGACGTCAGGCTTGCCCAGACTCAGGCCTCCGGCGAAGTGGTCGGCGGCACGGCCGGCGAGTTTGCCGGCGACAGCTCGCTGAGCGACGTCGACGACGCGTACAACGGGATGACCGTCGTGTTGACGTCGGGACCGTTGGCGGGAGAAGAGGCGGTCGTCGCCGACTACCTGGGGGCAACGCGGACGTTCCAGTTCGAGACCGCCTTCTCCGCCGCGCCGGACCCGGCGACGACGTTCGACGTCGTCGAGTCCGTGGAAAACCAGATCTTCCTGTTCGACACCGGTGCCCAGTTGAGCACGATCTCGGTGGATGAGGCATTGGCGCTGGGGTTCAACCTGTCCACCCCGGAATTCAAGGTCAACGTCCAGGGGGCCGGGGGCGTGGTTTCCGGCCTGCCCGGCTACTTGTTGGACGAATTGAGCATTCCCACTCTGGAAGGCGGTGCGCTGACGTTCCGCAACGTGCCGGTCTTCGTCCTCGACGTCGCCGAGGAATTGCAGGGCCTGTTGGGGATGAACCTGTTCAACAGCGGCGCGGAGTTCCTCTACGATCCGTTCGATCCGAACTATGGCCAGCCCACGCTCCAGACGACCTTCTTCAACCAGCGCAGCGAGGTGGCGCCGGAGGATATCGACATCTCCCAGCTCGAACCGTTGCAGGCGGCGCTGTTGCAGGCGGTGGCGGAGGTGATGCCGGGGGCGTTCGGAGGATTCGTCGGCCTGAGGGAGATCTCGCTGCCCGGCTTCGGCGTGGGGGTCGATCTCGATCTGACGGCGCAGAACGGAATCGTCCGGGAGGAGAACGGCGTGACGGTTGTGACCGTGACGCCCGGCACGTCGATCGATTTTACGGCCGAGGTGCCCTTCACCGCCGAGTTTTACGATTCCTTCCAGCTCGACTTCGTCGGCTCGGATACGGCGCTTTGGCTCCATGACTGGAATACGGACGCCGTCTGGACGACCACGAGCGACGGGACGCTCAGCTTCCCCGGCGATTCGTCGGTCAGCGCCGCGGGCGACGCCGCGCTCTCCGCGATCCTGGGCAGCTTCGTGGTCCAAGCTCCGCCGGCGCCCGGCGATTACCTTCTCACGGCCGGCGACGGGGCCGGCAATACGAGTTTCACGCTCTCCGGCATGGCGGAGCCGCTGCCCGTCCGCGATTTCGGCGACGTGATCATTCGCGTGCAGGAGGCCCCCTCGCTGGCGATCCGTGACGCCACGCTCGTCGAAGGGGCCGGCGGAGCCTTCACCGACCTCGAACTCACGGTCACGCGGACCGGCGACCCGGGCATACCGATCGCCGTCGATTACGCCACGGCCGACGACGGTTCGGCCCAGGCCGGGAGTGATTACACCGCCACGTCGGGCACGCTCGTGTTTGCGCCGGGCGAAACGGAAAAGACCTTCACCGTTCGCGTCGACGACGACTCCGATCCCGAGGACGGCGAGACGTTCCTCGTCAACCTCTCGAACGCGAGGTACGCTCCGTTCGAGCTGACGCCGGTATCCGATGGAACCGCGATTGACGTCGACGGTGATCCGCTCGATCTTCTGCTTGGAGAGCCGTTCGAGGACATGGAATCTGCGGCGGCCGACGTGCTCAAGGTGGAGGGCGCTTTGCCAGGCACTTCGGCCAAGGCGTTTGCGCTCGAGTTCGACGTGTCTTCGATTCCAGCCACGGCCGTGGTCGGCTCGGCAACACTCGCGTTCGTCGAGCAGGAGGATGACCTCACCACGGCCATCGACGTCCACGGATACGAAGGGACGGGCACGGTAGAGTTGGCTTACCCCTTCAACACCGGCTTCTCGAATCCCATGGGGCAGGTGGGAAACGGCTCCCAGATCATCGACACCGCCGATCTAAGGGACTTTGTTCAGGACCTAATCGATAACGACAAGGACTACGCGGGCTTCTATGTCGAAGGCGCTAGTGCGAGTGACCGGTACTTCGTCTATTCCCGCGAAAGAGCCACCCCCGCCGAGCGGCCCAAGCTGACTATTCAGTACACCGTGGGAACCGGGACCGTCGACGTCGCCGACGCACAGGCCGTGGTGACAATCCGCAACGACGACACCGAGATCTCCATCTCCGATCGCGAGCGGACCGAAGGCGACGCGGGCCAGAGCGAGGCGGTCTTCGTCGTCCAGCTTTCCAAGCCCAGCGCCCTCGAAGTGAGCGTCCACTATGCAACCTCCGACGGGACGGCCAGCGCGGGCGACTACGAGCAAGTCAGCGGGACCGCGGTCTTCGCCCCGGGTGAGACCTCGAAGGCCGTTTCCGTTCCGGTCCTCGGCGACATGCGGGACGAGCCGGACGAAACGTTCTCGGTGGAGCTTTCCAGTCCAACGAATGCGACCCTTACCACCACCGCGGCGACAGGGACCATCCTGGACAACGACACGGCCGGCGTTCAGATCCTGGAGACCGGCGGCGACACGCAGTTGGTCGAGGGCGGGGCGACCGACACGTACACGATCGTGCTCACGAGCCAGCCGACGCACGACGTGCACGTGCTGCTGGACCCGGACACGCAAGTCGGCGTCGACCCGGCGGGCCCGCTCGTGTTCACGCCGGCCAACTGGCACGAGGCGCAGACGGTGACGGTCTCGGCGGTGGACGACGACGTGGTCGAGGGCGCCCACACGGGCACGATCCTGCACACGGCGGCGAGCACGGACCCACGATACAACGGGATCGCCGTCCAGAGCGTAACGGCGGCGATCGTCGACAACGACACGGCGGGGATCACGGTCACTCCCGCGTCCGGGCTGACCACGGCCGAGGCGGCGGGGATCGCCACGTTCACCGTGGTGTTGGATTCGGAGCCGACGGCGGACGTGACGATCGGCATCGGCTCGAGCGACACGAGCGAGGGCACGGTCTCGCCCACGAGCCTGACGTTCACGGCGGGCAATTGGCAGGTTGCGCAATGGGTGACCGTGCAGGGGGTGAACGACGACGTGGACGACGGCGACGTGGCCTACACGATCGTCACCGCGGCGGCCACAAGCGGCGACGCGAAATACGCCGGGCGGAACGCGGCGGACGTGTCGGTCACCAACAGCGACGACGACACGGCGGGGATTCGGGTCGGCCCCACGTCCGGCCTGACGACGACCGAGCCGGGTGGGACGGCCGTGTTCGTCGTGCAGTTGGAGAGCGAGCCGACGTCGCACGTGACCATCGGCCTCAGTTCCAGCGACACGAGCGAAGGCACGGTCTCACCGGCGAGCCTGACGTTCACGCCGGGCAATTGGAGGGTGGCGCAGTGGGTGACCGTGACCGGCGTGGACGACGACGTGGACGACGGCGACGTGGCCTACACGATCGTCACCGCGGCGGCCGTCAGTGCGGACGGCAAGTACAACGGCCTGAACGCGGACGACGTCTCGGCGACGAACACCGACGACGACACGGCGGGTATTACGGTCATTCCCACGTCCGGGCTGACGACCACCGAGGCGGGCGGAACCGCCACGTTCACCGTCTGGTTGGAGAGCGAGCCCGAAGCGCCGGTAACCATCGGCGTCAGTTCCGATGACCCAAGCGAAGGAACCGTGTCGCCCACCACGCTGACGTTCCTCCCGGAGGATTGGGGCATGCCGCAGACGGTGACCGTCACGGGCGTGGACGACGTCATCGACGACGCGGACGCGGGGTACACGATCGTTACGGCCGCGGCCACGAGCGCGGACGCGAACTACGACGCCCTGAACGCGGAGGACGTGTCGGTCACGAACGCGGACGACGACACGGCCGGCGTGCAGGTGTTGAAGCCCAGCGGCGGCCCGGAGGTGGTCGAGGGCGGGGCGACCGACACGTACCACGTGGTGCTCAGCAGCCGGCCGACGCACGCCGTGGAGATTGCGGTCGTCCCGGACGAACAGTTGGGGGTCGCGCCCTCGCTGCTCACCTTTACGCCGGACGACTGGGATGAGGCGCAGAGCGTGACGGTCTCGGCCGTGGATGACGCCGCCGCCGAGGGACTCCACACGGGCACGATCACCCACACGGCGTCGAGCGCGGACCCGGCCTACAACGGGACGGCGGTGGCCGGCGTCACGGCCCAGATCGGCGACAACGATTCGCCGCCGTCGATCGGGTCGCTCGCCGACGATCCCGATCCGGTCGAGCGAGGCAACGATCTGACCCTGACCGCCAACGCCGTGACCGATCCGGAAGGCGACGTGGCCGGCGTGACCTTCTGGCGCGATGCGAACGGAAACCAGGGGCTGGACGGTTCCGACGAGGAGCTGGGAACCGACACGGACCCGACCGGCGGCTGGAGCGCGGTCGTCTCCACGGCGTCGTTCCCCTTGGGTGAAGCCACGTATTTCGCACAAGCCATCGACGGCGGTGGCCGGACGAGCAACGTCGTATCCGCCAGTGGCCGGGTGGAGAGCACGGTCGATCTTTTCGGCACGGGCGGCCCGGATACGATCACGTTCGCCACGGGGATCAGTCACGTCGTGACGATCAACGAGAACGAGCACACTTACGATCCGGCCCAGGTCTCCGTGATCAACGTTCACGCCGGGGACGGCCACGACTCGATCACGATTACCGGCGGTGCGGAAGACGAGACGGCCGAGCTTCGCGTCGGCTCCGTCGACGTGGTCGGCACGACGTACGGAGTCCACGCGGAGAGCGTCGAACAGATCCTCGTTCGGGCCGGCCAGAGCACCGGCGACGAGGCGTATCTCTACGACGCCGACGCCACCAAGGACACCTTCGTTGCCACGCCCGCGTACGGCAGAATCTACGGCGACGGCTTCGACAACCGGGTCGAGGGCTTCCGGCAGGTGACCGCGGCCTCGGCCGGCGCGGGCCTCCTCGGGACGTTGGCGCTCGACGCCGACGTGGCCGAGCTTCGCGATTCGGCGGGCGCCGATCTGCTGGAGGCCACGCCCGAGTCCGCCAAACTGAAATTCGAGGGGCTCGAAGACCACTTCGTCCAGGCGGTCGGGTTCCGCTACGTCCACGCCTTCGCCTCCGACGACGGACAGACCGACACGGCCATCTTCGAGGACCTGGCCGGGAGCAAGGATCGCTTCCGCGCCTGGCCGACCGAGGCGAAGATGTACGGCCTCGGCTTCTACAATCGGGCCAAGGGCTTCAACGAGGTGCAGGCCAGCGGGTCGGATTGGACCGACGTGGCCCAACTTTACGACTCGCCCGGGGCCGACGCCTTCGATGCCTACGCCGACCGCGCTACGATGAGCCGCAGCGACGGGACAATCGTCCGGGCCGACGACTTCCGCTCGCTCTTCGCCTACGCATCGGACGACGGCCAGACCGACACGGCCCATCTGTACGACACCACCGCCGACCTGGGGACCTCCTACGCCACCTGGTTCAAAGGCTTCGACGGCGTTGCGAAGATGTACGAGGGGGCGACGTTCTATAACCGGGTCAACGGCTTCGATGAGGTGATCGCATCCGCGGTCGGGGGCGACGACACGGCCAAGCTCTTCGATTCGCCCGGGGCCGACGCCTTGGTGGCCTACGCCGACCGCGGCACCATGACCTACGCGGACGGGACACTGGTCCAGGCCGACGACTTTCGCTGGGTGCTCGGCTACGCCTCCGACGACGGCCAGGCCGACACCGCCCAGTTCTACGACACGACCGCCGACCTGGGCATCTCCTACGCGATCTGGTTCAAGGCCGAAAACACCATATCGAGAATGTACTCCGGCCTCGTGTTCTACGTGCAGGCCGGAGGCTTTGACGGGGTGACCGCTTCCGCCGTGGGCAGCGACGACACGGTTAAGCTGTTCGATTCGGCGCTGGACGACGCCTACTGGTCGCGGCCCGACCACAGCCGGATGGAGTACGGCAACGGAGCCTTCGCCGAGGCGCTCAACTTCCGCTACATGTACGGCTACTCCCGATACGGCTCCGACACGGCCACCCTCTACGATGAAACGGCCGGCGGCACGAGCTACGCGGCCCGGTTTGCCGGCTACGCCACCTGGGCCAAACTATACCATGGCGCGTTCTACAGCCGGACGGAGGGCTTTGCCGAGCTGCGCGCCGCGTTCACGGGCGGGGACGACCGCGTCTGGCTGTACGACGACCCCGCGCGCGTCGACCACTTGGTCGTCCCCTTCCCCGGCGACGTGGACCACGCCGCGGCCAAGGCCAAGTTCTGGAACGACCACCGGGCGATCTACCTCGACGACTTCCACACACTGACGGCCACCACCTCCGAGGACTTCGAGGACGACAAGCAGATTGACCCCGCCTACGAGGACGACGTGATCCTCAGCGGCGACTGGGCCGACGCGTAGTGGTCCGTTTTCTCCCCGAGCCCCAATGGTGCCGACGGCCGAGTCGCCTTGCCATGGACGCCCATTTTCGCTAATAACGGCCCCACGCGTGTTTTCCCTCGTCTGGCGTCCAATTGGCCTTTCCTTTTCTGCGCAGAATTCCCAGGCTACGCAAACTGTGCCGCCAGGGCACCACGGTGGCGGTGCCGCCCCGAGATTCGGGTGCGACGCCTGCGCCGGAGCCCCGGAGGCGTTGGGGCGGTCTGGGCGGAGCGCTATTTGCCGTGATGTTCCGATCCCGTTGGTTGATCGTGGCTCGCTGCGGGCTGTTCGGGCTCTTGGCGTGTCCGGTGCTCGGATGCACGACGCTGAAGCCGTCGGCCGATGCGGCGTTGTCGGCGGACGGGGCCTTGTCGGCCGCTGCGGCGGAAAACGTCGTCCGGATCGAGACGCCGCCGGCCGAGCCCGACCCCGTCGAGAAGGTCGCCGTCTCGCTGGAGGAGGTGGCCGGCCGCGTGGCCAAGGCCATGGAGCCTTCCAACGACCGCGACTGGTCGCCCGACATGGCCCGGCTGCCCCACGCCGAGATCGACGGCCATCTGGTCACGGTCCACAACATCCGCAACTGCGACTACCGGACCGCCGACGACTACGACGTCCGCTACTACGACAAGACGTTCGACGTGGACAAGCTGGAGTCGGTCGATTTCATCGTGGTGCCGTTCCTCGCCTCGCCGGGGCTGGCGCACGTGATGTTGAGCTTCGGCTTTGAGGGCGAGGAGTATCTGGGTCTCTCGGTGGAGATTCGCCGGGAGAAGGGCGAGAAGTACATGCCGCTTTATGGCGTGCTTCGCCAGTTCGAGCTGATCTACGTGATCGGCGACGAGCGCGACCTGATCAAGCAGTGCACCGACGTGTACTTGAACGGCGTGTACGTCTACCGCTCGCGACTGACGCGGGAGGAGGCCCGGGCGGCGTTCGTCGACGTGATGCGGCGGGCCAACCAGTTGGCCAACCAGCCCGAGTTCTACAACACGTTCACGAACAACTGCACGACGAACATCGTCCGCCACGTCAACCGCCTGGGCACGCGGAAGCTGCCCTACAATTACCAGGTCGTCTTTCCGGGCCACTTCGACGAGCTGCTCCACGACAAGGGCCTGATTCTGAACGACGTCTCGCTGGCCCAGGCCCGGCTGCGAGCCCGGGTGAATCGGCTCGCCTATCTCCACGGCGACAGCCCGGACTACTCCGCCAAGATCCGGCAGTGAAGTCGCCCCGCCGCGTGGCCGGTCCGCTCGGCTCGTTGACAGGACCGATGCGGGCACTATAGTGGGGCGAGTCTGGCGCCACCGGGCACGGCCAATCACCGGCGGTCGGACCCCGCGTCGAAACGGCGGGAAAGCCCGGGCTGAGCGGGAGAAGGAAGGACCTCCACGGTTGGGTGCCACTGGCGTCTCGCCAGTGCACGGGCAAGATGCCCGTGGCACCCTCATACACTGTGCAATCCATAGTCCGTGCCGGATAGACGGTGAGCGACGCCAAGAAGCGGCAGGAGGCGGCGATGTCGGCCACGACGGAGACCGAGGCGGATCGTTCGAGAGACGTGCCAGGCGCCAGAGGCTTCGACAACGAGCACTATTTGAAGGAGCAGACGGCGGCGATTCTCGAACGCGTCGACCGGTCCGACAACAAGCTCTACCTGGAGTTCGGCGGGAAGATCCTCTTCGACGGTCACGCGGCTCGCGTTCTCCCCGGCTACGACCCCAACGTCAAGATGCGGCTTCTGAAGGAGCTTCGGGACCAGGCCGAGATCCTGCTCTGCATCCACGCCGGGGCCATCGAGCGGAAGAAGGTCCGCGCCGACTTCGGGATCACCTACGATGCCGACGCGATGAAGCTGATCGACGACTTCCGCGAGTGGGGCATGGATTTCCGCGGCGTGGTCATCACCCGCTTCGACGACCAGCCCGGGGCCGTGCTGTTCCAAAAGAAGCTCCAGCACCGCCACGTCGACGTCTACACGCACCGGTCCACCAGGGGCTATCCGAGCGACGTCGCCCGTATCGTCAGCGACGAAGGCTACGGCGCCAACCCGTACGTCCCGACCGGCAAGCCGCTGGTGGTGGTGAGCGGCCCGGGGCCGGGGAGCGGCAAGCTGGCCACCTGCCTGAGCCAGATGTACCACGACCACCATCGGGGCATCCACTCCGGCTACGCCAAGTTCGAGACCTTCCCCATCTGGAGCCTGCCGCTGAGTCACCCGGTCAACGTCGCCTACGAGGCGGCCACCGCCGACCTGGGCGACGTGAACATGATCGACCCCTTCCACCTCGAGGCGTGCGGCCAGACGACGGTCAACTACAACCGCGACGTCGAGGCCTTTCCCGTGCTGAGGAAGATCCTGGAGCGGATCACCGGCGGGGAATCGGTCTATCGCTCTCCGACCGAAATGGGGGTCAACCGGGCCGCCTCCGGCATCACCGACGACGCGGTCGTCCGGCACGCGGCCCGGCAGGAGGTCATTCGCCGCTACTTCCGCTCCGCCTGCGAATACGTGTTGGGCCTGGTCGACGAGACGACCGTCGAGCGCGTCGGGCGGCTGATGGAGGTCCTCAGCGTCGTGCCGGAGGACCGCCGCGTGGTCGAGCCGGCCCGGCAGGCGGCTCGCGCGGGAGAGCAAGAGGGAAAGGGACACGAGGGAATCTACTGCGGGGCGGCGATCGAGCTGAGAGACGGCACGATCGTCACCGGCAGGAACAGCCCGCTGATGCACGCCGCGTCCGCCCTGGTGCTCAACGCCGTCAAACGCCTGGCCCGCGTGCCCGACACGATTCATCTCCTGGCGCCGGCTATCACCCAGTCGGTGGGGAGACTGAAGAAGGACGTGCTCAACACGAAGGCCGTCAGCCTCGACCTGGAAGAGACCCTGATCGCCCTGGCCATCAGCGCCATCACCAACCCCACCGCCCAGCTCTGTATGGAGAAGCTCAAGGAGATCCGGGGCTGCGACCTCCACATCACCCACATGCCCACGCCGGGCGACGAGGCCGGGCTGCGCCGCTTGGGCGTGCACCTGACGAGCGATCCCGACTTCTCCAGCAAGAACCTGTTCATCTCCTAGCCCGCTCGCTTCCCTCCGCCGGCCCGACCGCGCATAATGGCGCGCGAGCTCGGGGATTGGACGCGGCACATTCCCATGCCCTTCCGCCGACTCCCCCGGTCCCAGCACTGGTCTGTCCAGGTTGAATTCGCGGGTGCCACGGTTGGCTTGTCCAACCGTGCTTCCGGCACTGCTGGGCAAGCCAGCAGTGGCACCCAACGTGCAGAGTGGAGGTGGATAGACCACCAAACGCCGGCCTGATTGCAGGGAGAACCCCATGAGCCATTCACCAAGAACACCTCGACGTCGGTTCCTGATCCGGAGTGCGGGGCTTGTGGCGGCGGGACTGGGGGCTCCGCACCTGCTCCCCTCCGGCGTGCTGGCCGCGCCCGGTCGCCCCGGGCCCAACGACCGGATCGGCATCGCCTTCATCGGCACCGGGCGCCGGGCCAACCAGATACTGGGCAACCTGAAGAACCTCCCCAGCCTCCCCGGCGAAGTCCAGCTTGTGGCCCTCAGCGACGTCTGGCCCAAAAAGTGCCACGAATACGTCAAGAGCTATGAGGAGCAGGTGCTCGGCCCCAAGGGGGGCAAGACGGGCGCCGACTACGCCGTCCACCAGGACTACCGCAAACTGCTGGAGCAGAACGACGTCGACGCCGTGATCGTCGCCACCGTCGACCACTGGCACGCCCTGCCCGCGATCCACGCCTGCCAGGCCGGCAAGGACGTCTACGGCGAGAAGCCGCTCACGCTCACCATCGCCGAAGGCCGGGCCATGGTCCGGGCCGTGCGCAAGCACGGGCGCGTCTTCCAAACCGGCACGCAGCAGCGCTCCTATCTCCGCAACCGGCAAGGCTGCGAGCTCGTGCGCAACGGCCGCCTGGGAAAGATCAAGGAGGTGATCTGCACCAACTACGAGAGCTCCAAGCCGTGTAGCGAGTACGAGCTGCCCACCGAGCCCGTCCCCGAAGGGCTCGATTGGGACACCTGGTGCGGCCAGACCCAGCCCCGCCCGTTCAGCATGCACGTCTATCTCACCTACAACGACCCCGGCTGGCAGCGATTGCGGGAATACTCCGGCGGACTGATGACCAACTGGGGGGCGCACGGGCTGGACATGGTCCAATGGGCCCTGGGCGCCGACGAGACCGGCCCCGTGGAAATCACGCCCCACGGCAACGAGTTCAACAGCCAGGTCAGCTTCCGCTACGCCGGCGGCGTGGTGGTAAAGCTCCAGACCGACGACCGCGTGCTGGGCGGCGGGCACTTCATCGGCGAGAAGGGCGAGCTGGTGATGACCCGGGGCAAGTTCAACACCGTCCCGATCAGCATCTCCCAGGAGCCGCTCACGGACTCCGACGTCCGGCTCCACCAGAGCGACAACCACCTACAGAACTTCATCGACTGCATCAAGTCGCGCGAGAAGTGCGTCGCCGACGTGGAGATCGGCCACCGCACCGCCACCATCTGCCACCTCTCGGGCATCGCCCGGCAGCTCGGTCGCCCCCTGCGCTGGGACCCGGAAAAGGAGATCTTCCCCGGCGACGACGAGGCCAACGGGTACCTGGATCGCCCCAAGCGGGCGCCGTACCGGTTGCCGGACCCGGTGTAGCCTTGCCGCCGTGGCGCCGATCGTCGTCGATCCCCCAAAACGGCAGCTCTGGCGGGGGATTTCTTGTACATTGATGCATGGATAGCCACTTGCGGCTTCGCCCGATTTCCGGCGAATCCAACGTCGAATTTCCGCTTTTCTCTTCAACGAATCCCCCCTCCGGCGCAAATAGGCCGATAGAGGCCGCAGGAGAAGGGACATGCCGAGCGATCGCGGGTCGGACGAGTGGCTGATGCAGGAGGTGGCCCGGGGACGCCGGGAGCACGTGGCCACCCTGGAAATCGGAGGGCACAATACTAGTTATTGACGAAATGAGTACGATTTGGTAACTTGGGGGGATGGCAAGATTGGCGCGGCTGGTCATCCCTGGTATGCCTCACCATGTGACGCGAGCGGGGGAACCGCCGGCAACAGACGTTTTTCAACGAGGGAGATTACCGGGCCTACCTGGAACTGATGGCCGAGTGGTGCCGGGAAGAGGGGGTTGAGATCTGGGGCTGCTGCCTGGTGGGGCAACCATACGCATTTGATTGCGGTTCCGGCGACGGGAAGCTCGTTTGGTGGGCGCAGGGGGACTTGGGACGGACGATGTTCTACGGGGCGGGCCGAAGCGGGAGCATCGAGACGACGGCGCTGGGGGCCCTGGCGATGATCGAGGCCGGCCAGTACCCAGGGACGACGCGGCAAGCCCTGGCGTGGATCGCCCAACAGAAAGACGCGTTCGGCACGTTTCACTCGTCCCAGGCGACGGTCCTCGCGCTCAAGGCACTCCTGGCCGGAACCGGAAAACCGCTGGGCGGTGAGAAGGAGCGCCGGATCGAGATCGCCCTGGACGATCAGGCGGTCCAAAGCGTTGTCATCCCCGCCGACGAAGCTGACGTGGTCCGGCAGATCGACCTCTCGGCCGAAGTCGCCGGGGGCGGTCGCCGGCTCACGCTCAGCGATCGCAGCCGGACGGGCACCGGGTACCAGGTAACACTGGTCCACTACGCGCCGGAGTCCGACGGCGCCCAGGGTCAAAAGCCCCTGTCGATCGAGCTGGCCTACGACAAGACCGAGCTGGCCGTCGACGACACGGTGACCGCCACGGCGACGGTCACGAACAACCGGTCCACGCCGGCGCCGATGGTGATCCTCGACCTGCCGATCCCCGCCGGATTCGCCCTGCAAGCCGACGATCTCGCCGAGCTGGTCGACGCGCGTACCATCGCCAGGTACCAAGTGACCGCCCGAAGTGCGATCGTCTATCTGCGCCGGCTCGAGCCGGGCAAGCCGCTCACGCTCCGTTACCGCCTGCGGGCGACCATGCCGGTGAAGGTCACCGTCCAACCGATGCGGGCGTACGAGTACTACGACCCGGATACGAAGGTCACCGGCACGCCGGCGCATCTGACGGTGGCGGCTCGGAGCTAGCCTGGTTATCTCACCACCGAGGCACGGAGGACACGTTGTGCCACAACAGGGAGTGGCACAAAAAGGGAGACCGTGGCACAACAGGGAGGCGCGGGGTTGACGGCCGGCCCTGCGGCGCTTGCGACTAACCGCCCACCGCCTTGCAGTGCTCGGCCAGCCAGTCGGCCAGGGCGGGGATGCCGTCGCCGGAGAGGGCGGCGACCTGGAAGACGGGGGCCTCGGGGGCCAGACGCTTCATGTCGGCGACGACGCGATCGACGTCGAACCGGATATGGGGCAAAAGGTCGGTCTTGCTGATCACCAGGGCCTGCGACCCCTGGAAGATGGCCGGGTACTTGGCCAGCTTGTCATCGCCCTCGGGCACGCTGAGCACGACCACGCGGAGCTGCTCGCCGAGATCGAAGCCGGCCGTGCAGACCAGGTTGCCGACGTTCTCGATGACCAACAGGTCGATCGCCCTGTAGTCGGCGTCGCCGATGGCCGCGGCGATCATGTTGGCGTCGAGATGGCAGGCCCCGTCCGTGTTGATTTGCACGACGGGCACGCCCAGGGCGTCGATCCGCTCGGCGTCGATCGAGCCGGCGATGTCGCCTTCGATGACCGCCGGGGCCAGACGGCCGGCAAGCTGCTTGAAGAGGGCTTCCAGCAGGGTCGTTTTCCCCGAGCCGGGCGAGCCGACCACGTTCAGGCAGAACACGCCCGCGGCACGGAACCGGGCGCGGTTCTCCTCGGCGAGCTGGTCGTTGGCTTTGAGGATTTTCTTGGCGGCGACGATTTTCATCGGCTTCCCCTCGTCTGGACGGCCGCTTCCGATTGCCCCCCGAGCGGCCGGGGGCGGATCGGAACCTCGTAAGTAAGGTATTGTCTCTTGCGACCGCCCGGTCGGCAAGCCCGGCTTCGAGGGGCTTTCGTGGGCGGGCGGTTTGGGATATGGTGGAAGCGGGGGACGGGTCGGGCTGCGGTCCGGCGGACGGTTGCGCGGAACCGCGGCTCCGTGTGACTGGACTGCTGCTTGCTTCGTGGGCGAGGGCGAAGCGGCGGCCGACCGCGTCTGCGCGGGAAGGAGGTACCGATGGCGACGTTCTTCATGTTCGGCAGGTACTCGTCGGAGGCGGCCAAGCGAATCAGTGCCGAGCGGACCGAGAAGGCCCGCGAGGCGATCGAGAAGCTCGGGGGCCGCGTCCAGGAGATCTACGTTCTGTTGGGCGAGTACGACCTGGTGATCATCGCCGATCTGCCGCGGATGGCGGAGGCGATGCAGGCTTCCATCGCCTTGCACCGCTTGACCGACATTTCGTTCTTCACGGCGGCCGCCCTGCCGATCGAGGAGTTCGACGAGATGGCGGAGCAGATGTAGCGGGGCCGAGCCGCTTTGGTCCGGCCGCCTTGCGCTGCTCACGGGTGGTAAGGCCGGCCGCCGTGTCGGCACCGGCGCACCCGGTGAAGAACTCCGCGCTGGCGCGTTTGATGTTCCTGATGCTGTATCCACCTTCCTGGACGACCAGCACGGGCCAACCGATCTCCACGAGCCGTTTCCCCATGGTTCGCAGCGCGGCCGGCGTGAGAAGGAACGTCCCGGTGGGGTCTCCCTTGAGGACGTCAAAGCCCAGGCTGACCACGATGATCTCGGCCTTGGCTTGCTCGATCACGTCGATTGCGCGGTGGAAGACGCGGAGGTACTTTTCATCGGTGGTCTTGGGCGGCAGGGGGAAATTCCGGTTGAAGCCGAGCCCGTCTCCCGTTCCCGTTTCGTGCTCGTAGCCGCTGAAATACGGATACGAGTAGTCGGGGTGGCCGTGGATCGACACCGTGAGCACGTCACTGCCGCCATAGAAGACGTCCTGCGTGCCGTTGCCGTGGTGAAAGTCTACGTCCAGCAGCGCGACTTGCGCCTGCACGCTCAGGTACTGCGCCGCAATCGCCGCGTTGTTGAAGTAGCAGAACCCGCCGAAGAAGCGTCTCCCGGCGTGGTGCCCCGGGGGGCGGCAGAGGGCGTAAGCCAGTCTCCGGCCGGCCAGGATCTCATCGGCGGCCGTCAGGGCCGTGTCCGCCGCCGCCCGCGCTGCAACGTATGCGTTCCGGTAAAGCGGCGTGCCGGTATCGAGGCAGTAGTAGCCGGCCTGGACGGGCAATTCCTTGGGGCGGCGGTCCGGGCGCCTGATCGGAAAGGTATCCGGATAGACGGGCCGCCCCTCTTTGAGCTTCGAGCACACCGAGCGGAGGTAGTGGACGAAGTCGGCCTCGTGCACGGCGAGGATGCACTTTTCGCCGTGCTCGCGGGGTGCGACCGCCGTGAACAGCCCCGTCTGGCCCAGAACCTCCTGGATGGCTTCCACACGGATCGGCCGCTCGAAGTAGCCCCGTTCCATCACGTGATGCATGGTGTGCTTGGGACTGCTGACCATGGCGAACGCCTCGCCGAGTCTCTTCGATGCCACGGCCGGAGCCCTGGCCTTGTCCCTGACGTAACGGAAAGGGCGAAACCGGACGGGATCGTCGTTGAACGAATCGACGACCCGCGCGACGTACTCCGGCTCGACGACGTGCCCGAAACGCCGGGTGAGGATCATCTCCACGGCCTGCCGCGCCTCGTCTCTGCCGAGCGGTTCGTCGCGCCCCAGCCCGTCGAACAACAGGAAGGCGACCGTGGGGGGATCTCCGACGGGCGCGGCGTAGGCCGTGCCCTCAATCACCCGGACCCCGTACTGCTCGTAGAAGCGGATGCGAGTCCGGCTTTCCTCGCGCTTGGCCGGGTCCGGGGTGAGCTCGGGAACGTCGGGCTGGACTTCCATGTAGAGTCCCTTGCTGCCGATTCTCTGACAATACTCCCTCACCGCGTCGTACAACGTACCCCCAATGCCTCCGCCGCGGATCCCCGGCCTCACGGCGATGAAGTCGAGCAGAGAGCTTTCGATGCCCGGAAAATGCATCACTAAGGCAAAGCCGTCGACGCGACCGATGGCGCCTTCGGCCACCAGGAGCGCCGACCGATACCCGTGTTCGATCGGATCGCGCAGGAGCGAAGGGATCTTGTCGGCGTACCCGGCCAAGCTCGGAAAGGCTTGGCGAAAAATCTCCTGGACCTGTTCGAGCCTGTCCCGGGAGAGCAGAAAGGAGCTGCCGTAGATCACGCGGATTCTGATCATTTGTGGTACCGGGGGGGCTTTGCGGCTTTCTATCGCGCATGGGTCGATTTGGCGCCGGACGACTCCCGCGGCGGTCCACTGCGGCCAGCGGGTCGGAAGGACGCGGTCGGCCGGCCCAAGCGGGTCCGGCGGGGGGGCTTCGGCCGACGATCCCTGCGTAAAAGGAGAGCCTTTCGCCACACGGAGCACACGCGGTCTGACTTAGAGCGTCGCCATGTCGACGTTGTTGAAGTTGCGCTGGTAGAAGCCCATGTACTGGACTTTGCGTTCCAGGGCGGCGATGACGGCGTGGGTGAAGTTGACGCCCTCGAAGCTCTGGGAGCTTCCGAGCCCGCCGGGGCTGAAGACGTTGATTTCCATCAGCTTGTCGCCGACGACGTCGAGCCCGACCAGGAACATGCCGTCCTCGACGAGCTTGGGCCGGACGATCTCGGCGACCCGCAGGGTCCGCTCGTCGACCGCGGCCTGGGCCTTGGTGCCGCCGGCGTGGATGTTGCTGCGGATGTCGTCGCCGACGCGGAGGCGGCGGAACGCGGCGTACTTGCCCTTGTGGCGCAAGGGGGCGCCGTTCATCATGAACAGACGCATGTCGCCCTCGGCCGCTTCGGGGAGATACTCCTGGGCGACGACGTAGCCGTCGCGGCTGACCGCCTCGACCATCTGGTTGAGGTTCCCCAGGTCCCCTTCTTGCACGCGGAAGACGCCGTCCCCGCCGGACCCTTGAAGGGGCTTGATGACGACGTCTCCGCCGTGCTCTCGGGCGAAGGCCCGGATTTCACCGCGATCGCGGGTGATCAGGGTGGCGGGCCGGACCTCTTCGGGGAAGAGCTGGAAGTACATCTTGTTCATGGCCTTGGCCAGCCCGTTCGGATCGTTGAGCACGATGACGCCGCGGCGGAGGGCGGCTCGGCCGAACATGATCCCGGCGTGCTGGGCCCACGAGCGACGCCCCTTGTCTTCGGCCGGATCGTTGCGGAGCATCAGCACGTCGAGGTCGTCGACGGTGATCCGCTCGACCCGCCCCCGCGGGCCGCGCAACTCGTCGAGAAACGTCCTGGTCGCCTTGTACTTGGCCTTGGGCGCGCCACGGGCGCGGGCGCGGACCTGATCGTCCGGGTCGAGGGCGAGGTCGCCCACGCCGATGAGCCAGGCCTCGTGTCCGCGGTTGACCGCGGTCATCGCCAGCCGCGTCGTGGTGTAGCCCTGTTCCTCGGTCTGGACGTTATTGACGACGAACCCGATTCTCATCGATCTTACCCTCGATCAACTGAAGGACGGAGAGTCCTTGCCGAAGCCGCTCTAGTCTCGGGAGAGTGCGCGAATCGTTTAAATATCGCGGTCGCAGCGGGGGCGCGTCAAGGACCCTGCGCAACCGCAGCTCCCTAATGAGAGGTATGTGATCCGCCGCGATCTTCCCGACGAACAAGAACTCGAGATCCCCTGCTCGCCGCAAGTGCTCCGAGATCTCCAACAGCCCGCGAAGATAGACGGCGTCCTTGGTCAGGCCTCCGCCTCGATAGACGCGCATGGTGACCGTGTACGCGATACGTCGCGGGAAAGCGTGAGTGTCTTTCAACAGGCGGAACGTGTCGACGAAGCTCGCTCCCCCGACGAGCTGCTCGACGGCAATCACCCTCGCCGCCAACAATCGCACGCGGGGCCGGCTCAACCCGCCGACCAGATACTCCGACAAGACGGCGAGCCCTTCCTGCAAACCGTCATACCCGGCCAGCCCGCAGTCCAGTTGCCGGAGCGGTTGTGCGCGGCCGTTGTAGTAGGTGACCAGATGGGTGCCGATTTCGTGCTGCAAGAGCGCCTCCACGCGTCCGGCCGGGACCTTCGCCTTTCGGCCGACGAGCAAGTGTCCTCGGGAGACCAGCAGCCCGGAGTAGAGGTCATCGCGCACCGTGACGGTGGCCGTGAACTCGGGATAGTGGCGCCGGTAGTGTCCGATTTCCTCCTCGGCACGGCGGGCAAACGTCTTGGCATCGAGCTGCCTTCCCAGGGGAGCATCCCGGCTTCGCGGGGGAATGCGATCCAAGAGCTCGATGGCCAGATCGAGAAGCGGTCGGTCGACGCCCCCGTAGACCTGCAAGCTGCCCGGCAGGAACCGCCGCGTGCCGACGTCGGCAAGCATGGTGATCCTCCGGTCGAGCTCGTCCTGCTTCTCCCGGAAGATGTGGGCCAGCGTGGGATCCTCGATCCGCTCGATGGGGACCTCGTAGAGCTGCCGTTTGAGCAGCGTCGGCTCGACGGCCACGGGCCGGTAATGGAAGACCGGGGGTTTGTCAAAGCGTCCCCGCTTGAACTCGTACCAGGCCGCCTCGACGTTGACCGGCGTGGCTTGCAGCAGAAGGTCGAACGAGTTGTCGATCTCGGCCAGACGCCGGTCCACCTCCCACACGGCCTTGACCACGGAGCGGCGGCCCAGGCTGTAGTAGTGTTGCGGGCGGATTCGCGTGTGGGCGTAGGCAAACGTGAAGAACGCCTGCTTCAGGGCCCTACCCACTCCCCGGCGGAGCCGACGCAGCACGGCGGGGTAGACCTGGCCGCTGGCCGGATCGCGATAGATGGGCCGGACTTCCAGGCCCAGTTGGTAGCAGCCGAGCCGCTTCGCCTCGGCCGGCGTCACCAGCGGTTTGAGGCCCGGCGGATGCACGCCTCCTTGCTCGTCGGCGATCACCTGGGCCGACTGCTTGTACACCCGGACCTTGCCCAGCGACCTGGCCAGCGTCTCCAGGGTGCTCCGCGGCACCATTCGCTTTCGAGGGGAGATCCGGAAGGCGGGCGACGGCGGGATCGGCTCGCCGCTCTCCGCGTGGAGCGAATCGGCCACTTCGCAATCCGCTCCGGACCACACCTCGACAATCAGGAAACCGCCGAAATGAGCCGACAGATCTTCGACCAGCCGATACACCAACTCCGGCAGCCGCTTCATCGCGCGGGCATCCCCCGACGCGACCAGCGCCGCCGCCTCGGAGGTGATCAACTGATCCGTCCCTGCGTCCTCGTTCCCGGCCGGTTTGCGGTAGACGCACAAGAACGGCAGGCGACGGTCCAGATGAATCCTTCCTCCGCCGGGCATCGTTCGCCGGACCCGCTCGCCCGTGCGCGCCCGCGCCACCACGTCCGCAATGAACTCATCGCGGATCTCGGCGATCTGTGCCGGCTTGCCGCTCACGGCTTCTTCAGGCCCCTAGAGAAGGGACGGGGTGCTGCGTGTCGAAAGGCATTTCGTGGCCGTTCGACGCCGTCCGGACTATCTCGCTCGCAATATCGTCACAGCGTTCTCAGTTCCTCCAGGACGCCGCCTGCCGCCGCCTCAAGCGCGCGTCGGACGGCGTCGTGCCGGTCGTCGTCGACTCGCCCGGTCCATTCGTTCATGAAGGACTTCTTGACTTCCACCGCCAGGGCACAGACCGAATCGGGAAACGTCTGATGAATCCAACGGGAGAACTGCCCGCCACGGAACCTCACGTTTTCCCGCACGTCGAGCCGGCGGCCGAGGAAGTCGAAGCTCGCCAGGTCGGCGAGGAAGCGATCCACCAGCGGCGCCCAACGGCGGCGGTCCATCGTGCCGGTCCCCAGGTTCACGTCCGGGTTCTCTTGCGGATCGGCTGCGGGGGCATCCGGTCCTGCTCGGCGGTAATTGTAGGTGTGTAGGTCAAACACGACAAGGCGGCCATAACGCTCCAACAGGCCTTCCAGCAGGAAGCGAACGTGCCGATAGAACGCGTCGTATTGCGCCAGCGATCGCTCGATCCGATCGGCCGGCGGCCGGGTCTTCCACACCTGAAGCCCCCAGGCATCCTCCGGCTCGAGGTAGACTGCCTGCTCGCGCGGCCGGTTCAAGTCCATCTCGAACCGCGACCGGAAGACGACGATCCGGGTGGGCGCGATCGACGTCCAGGCGTCGGTGAACGGGTCCTCTTCGTAGAGCCGCTCGGCATCGCTGAGGGCCAAAGGGTCCACCAGCTCCGGGCGGACGGCGTGGCCGTTGTGGATCGCCGCGGCCACCAAAGGGCCGTCGCCGAATTGCGTCTCCCAGATCGGACCGTCCATCGCGTCTTTTCCCCGAGTATCGTGGGCTCCCGCCGCGCCAACCACGGCTCATGGGAAGACTAACCCCGGCCGCGAAAGACCACAAGGGGAATGTCGGCCGCCACGCCCGCGGGATGACCGCGGCACTCGATTTAGCCCGCCG
>Ga0307378_10000485_pt1 | contig 70789 bp, 54 predicted proteins | sample UN1MG_FD_202238 | JGI IMG/M metagenome (GOLD analysis project Ga0307378, IMG submission 202238) | Soil microbial communities from Risofladan, Vaasa, Finland - UN-1 | ecosystem: Environmental > Terrestrial > Soil > Coastal area > Acid sulfate soil | place: Finland: Risofladan, Vaasa | collected... | reverse complement strand
CGAGTTTGATAAGGTTGCCTGAGACTATTGAGTAACGAATATTTTTAATACACACGAACCGGACCAATTACAGCCCAATAAATGCAACACGATCTGGCACGTTCCCCTCAGTTGCATCGCCGTCGCATTACCCTGCACGTGGATCGTATCAATGATCTGCTGCACGCGCCGTCCGAGATGACCAAGCTGGGCAGGCGGTCTACGCGGCCACCGGATTTCCTGTTCAGCCAAAACAAATGCTCTCGAATTCTCCCCGGCCGGATTGACTTGTTTTTCCCGATCTTGCATCCTGTTAATGCACATTCCTTGGGAGGACCAAATGCCTGACGAAAAGGGAAGTTCCTGTGTGGAACCGGCCAAAGGGCCGCTTGTTCCCGAAGAGCAGGACGACAAAGAGACGATCACGACAAAGAAGGAGGAAGATAAAGTGTTGGCACGAGTAGGTCAAAAAGCTCCAGACTTCGAAGCAATGGCTTTTATCAACGGCGGATTCAAGACCATTCGCCTGTCCGACTTCAGCGGGCAGTGGGTCGCCATCTGTTTCTATCCGGGCGACTTCACATTCGTCTGACCGACCGAGTTGTCGGCAGTTGCCGTCAAGAAACCGGTTTTCGATGAACTGGGGATCCAGGTTCTTGCCATGAGCACGGACAGTCGTTTCACCCACAAGATATGGCAGGAGGAAGAGCTTTCAAAGATGGTTGAAGGCGGATTTCCCTTCCCGATGCTGTCGGATTCAGGGGGTCGTATAGGATCGATTTACGGCGTCTATGACGAGGCGGGCGGAGTGGATATCCGCGGGCGCTTCCTCATTGATCCCGACGGTGTCATCCAGGCGATGGAGGTCATGACACCGCCAGTAGGCAGGAATGTGGCCGAATTTATCAGGCAGATTCAGGCCTTCCAGCATGTGCGCAAGACCAGTGGCAAGGAAGCCACGCCGGCCGGCTGGACTCCCGGCAAGATGACGCTGAAGCCCGGCCCGGACCTCGTGGGCAAGGTCTGGAAAGTGTGGAAGCCGACCGAGTGACGTAAATCAGGAGAGCTGCACGCCGAGTGCAGCTCTCTTTTTATATCCTGATAATTAAATCTCAGAAGAGATACTTCTCAATAGACTGCAGCCGAACGGCGCTTTTACCTGCCCCGGGGCAGGCAAATTTTGAGGTTATCCGTCCTTTCAAACCGTACCGGATCGCTGGCGTTGATCTTCTCGATGCGCTCCCCGCACTCGCAGCGAATTCCGCAATCTTGAGAAATATGGAACCGGTTACATAATATTTACGTTTAGGACTGCAGGTAGGTTTGAAACGACGGTGTCGGCATGGATTTTCTTGAGGAACTCGGCGTAATGGCCTTTGGCAGCAGGCTGAAGCGGCTTCTGGAGCGCAATAACAAGGATATTTCCAGATTCTACCGGTTGTTGGGGGCCGATTTCGAAGCTCGCTGGTTTTCTACGCTTTACCTGCTGGGCAGGCGTTCCCCGATGACGATAACCGGAATTGCCGACAAACTCAGCTTCACTCATCCGGCTGTCAACAAGATCATCGCTCAGATGAGTCGCGCCGGCCTGGTTGATTCTTTTCAGGGTAGAAAAGATAAGCGCAGGCGGATGGTCGAGCTCACGGAAAAAGGGAGGTCGATGATCGTCTTCCTCACACCCGTGTGGGACGATATCAGCGACGTGATGACTGGATTGATAGCCGAATCAGGCCACGATTTCATGGAGGCGATCAACGAGATTGAAAACCGTCTTGATGAGAAAAGCTTGTACACTCGGCTGAAGCAGCGCTCGAAACAACGCCTGCTTGATGAAATTGTCATCCTGGATTACCGCATCGCCCTCAAGAAACACTTCAAGGAACTTAATTACGAATGGCTCAAGGAGTACTTCAAGGTTGAAAAGCATGACGAGGAAATTCTATCCGACCCATATGGAATAATAGTCAAATCCGGCGGGTGTGTGATCTTTGCCAAACTTGGCAGACAGGTTGTCGGCACGTGCGCCCTGATCAGGCACCGGGACGGTAACCATGAATTATCCAAGTTGGCCGTTACCAGGGAAGCGAGGGGGCGGTTTGTAGGGACCAAACTGGTGACTGCAGTGATCGAGAGGGCAAGGGAGTCTGAAGTCGAGACGCTCTATCTTGAGACCAGCCCGGAGGATCAACGCGTTATTAGCTTTTTCGAAAGCCTGGGTTTTGGAAAGATGGAAAACAATCCGCTGCCTGCGCGCTACAAGCGCCCGCGGATAACGATGAGTCTGAAACTGTAGGGTGAAACTGAAGAGAAGGGGACGGTGACTATTCCAAACGGAGGTTGAAAATGAATAGCAGAAATCCACTTACTTTGCTGATGGTTATCGTGATCTTGAGCGCTACCCTGCTCGCGTTGCCGGCTCTGTCCATTGCTCAAGAGAAGCCTGAAAAACAGGCAAGAACCGTCGATGCCGCAACACGCTCGGCAATCATCGAGAAGGTAATTCAACAGCTTAACGAGTTTTACATCGATTCCGATGTTGCCAAGGAGATGGAGGAGTATGTCCGGGGCAAACACGGCAAGGGCGAGTACGACCGCTTTGTCGAACAGAGGCCTTTCCTCAGCCAGTTGACCAAGGATTTACAGCACGTCTCGAAGGACCTTCATCTGGGCGTCTGGCCGATCGAATGGGCAATATTGACGGATGATACCTCGGAGGAGGAACGGAAGAGGTTGGAGGCCGTAGCGCGCTACCAGAACTACGGGCTTAACAGCATCCAGCGTCTTCCCGGGAATATCGGCTACCTCGAGTTGTCCTATTTTGAAGAGATCAAGCTGGGTGGAGATACGGCGGTTGCCGCTATGAATTTCCTGGCCAATTGCGACGCACTCATCTTTGACGTGCGCAGAAACGGCGGTGGCAGCAGCGTGCTCGGGTTGATTATGAGCTATTTGTTTGATCAACCGACGCATACTATGAATGCCTATTCCAAGGTAACCGGAGAAACCTCACAAGGCTGGACGTTTGAATACGTGCCCGGTCCCCGCCTGGCGGATATTCCGGTTTATGTGCTTCTAAGTCGCAGGACCGCATCCGCTGCGGAAGCCTTGGGCTACCAGCTGAAAGCCAGCGGTAGAGCCACACTTGTCGGCGAGAGGTCGCGCGGTGCGGCGAATCCGATTGAGGAATTCAGTTTTCCTGAATTGTCGATTTGCATGGCTGTCTCCGCTTACCGCGTAAGCAGCCCGATCACCGGCACCTGCTGGGAAGGCGTCGGGGTCGAGCCTGATATCGAAGTGCCCGGGGAGAAGGCTCTGTATGCCGCCGCGGCTGAGGCGATGAAAAAACTGCTGGAATCCGAAGCCGGCGAGGAAATAACGCTAGGGCGCCAGTGGGCGCTCGAGATGTATCAGGCCCAGCTCAATTCGGTGACTCTCAGCGAATCGGAATTACTAAAGTACATCGGGCAATATGGCGATTCGTATAAAGTGAAGCCCGCATTGGGTACATTGATTCTAGAGAGATCGGACAGGATGCCGGTGACTTTGATTCCGCTTGGCAACGATCTCTTCGCTTTCGAGGAAGAGGAAGGCGGAGCAAAATTTGCGCGTGATGATGCCGGAAAAGTGACCGGGATGAATGTCTGGTATTTCGGCGGTTATAATTACTCTCTAAAAAGGACCGGCGAGTGATCCCGGCGGTGATGGACCGGTAAAACGGGAGTAATGAAAAGTATTCATATCTCATTCAAGGGGGGGCGCAGGGATGCAGTTATGCTGCCCCCCGTTTCGAAGTCGGACGCGATCAGGGCGTTGATCCTGCGCTACATCAGGCGGGAAAACCTGGATTTCCCGGCTCCGCCTCACTGCACAGACGTGGAAGATGCGATAAGCGCCCTGCGGCAACTTGAGTCGGATAGGGAAGAGGTTGATATAAGCATCAGGTTGGGTGCCGCGCCGTTGCGCTTCGTCGTGGCCCTGGCCGCGGTTACTCCGGGAAAACTCACGACCATCGACGCCCGGCCCGCGTTGAGAGCTCGACCACTCGGCGAATTGGTGGAAGCGCTGCGCCGCGGCCTCAGCGGTCACGGTTTGAAAATCAGGGCGAATGAGTGGCTCCTCCGCATCGACACGACAAATCTGCAATTACCACACAGCCCGTCGTTCTCCGTCGAGCCGACCAGCAGCCAGTACCCTTCGGCTCTGGCGCTCGCCGGAGCCGAGGTCGTTCGCAATCGCGGCTGCGTATCGGCAATAGTGGAAATGTTGGGGGAGTCGGTGAGCACGGGTTACCTCGACCTTACTATCAGGTGGATGAGAAGTGCTGGATTCGATGTTGAGCAGGACAAGAACTCTCTCCGCATCAACGGCTTCTCCCCAGTCGAGTGGGTGCCAAGGATCCCGAGGGACTGGTCGGCCGTCGCCTATCTTCTGGCCTGGGCGTGGAAATCCGGCGCGGCCGTCGACATTGGCAGCATGGAAAGCCATCCGGACGCGGCCGTGGTGCCGATCCTGCGACGGGCGGGCCTCGACGTGGAACTTAGCGGCGATTTGATTAGGGTGGCCGGCGAGTTGACGAGCGCGTTGGATGCGGATGCCGCGAAGCATCCCGATCTCGTGCCGACTCTTGCCGTGCTCGCACTCGCCGCCCCAGTGCCGTCGCGATTCGATAACGTCGAGGTCCTGCGGCACAAGGAAAGCGACCGCCTGCAGTTCATCCTCGACTTAGTCGGCTGGGCCGGAGGAAAGGCGGATTTGAGCGCCGACAGGCTGACGATATCACCTCCAAGCTCATTTCCACGCAGAATTTTCATCAGGACGGAGGACGATCACCGCCGCGCAATGGCCGGCTCGATCCTGGCTGCGATCTGCGGCGCCGAGGTTTTCATTGACGATCCCGATTGCGTCGGCAAGAGCTTCCCCGGCTTCTGGGATGAAATAGAAAAATGCGGCGCGATAATTGAGACCGGGTCAGGGGGCTGCTATACAACCCTCTAATAATCGAATCGTTTTACTGCTGCCGTGTTCTTCGGCGGACCCGACTGGGATCCCCTGCGCCAAGACCCGCGATATCAGTCGCTGCTGAAAGGCATCGGCCTACCCGTATAGCCCTTTCCCATTGATGCGTCCTGAAACGAGCCGCGTTATTTCTTGAATTTCCTCAGCCGTCTCTTCAGTTGCGTCTCGTTGACCTTGTAGAAGGGGTAATCGGTGTCGCGCATCATCGATACGGGCGTGGAGCGGTAGAGGCCCTTGTTGCCGTACGAGCCGCCCTCGAAGATGCCGTAGCCGTCGTAGTCCAGCGGCGTTGGCACGTCAATATCACCCTTGATGAATCTCCTCCACTTCACGGTCTTGGAATTGGTGACCTTGGTGAGATTGACGGCCCACGGCTCGGGCCCCGTGTAGGTGCCTCCGGTGGCGACGTATTCGTCGTCGAGATTGCCGATGCTGTGGCCCAGCTCGTGGATCAGGACGCTGCCCGACCCGCCATGCTTAATAGAATATTAATGATGAAGAAGCATCCATTAAAAGCATAAAAAAGCCGATCGATCTCTTCAATTGATCATATTAATAAGTTGACACTACACGTATTAAATAGTAAGTTATGGCAAAAGTGGAGTGGCCCGCAAGAAGATCCCATCTTCAAGACAAACCCATCATTGCAATCCTCGTGTCTGATTGGTGTAGCCGGCTGAAAAGACAGCCAAACCGAGCACATCCGATCTTTCATCTATTTATACGGGCTTGCGATGATAACGTTAGTCTCTAGCGAAAGGGGGAATAAATGTTAGGCACTAATAAGTCATTTAGAAAGGCAACTGAGAAAAGCAATATTACGAGTCGCATCATTATAATAACTTTATTTATGCTAATAATCTGTCCTGCATTAATCCTTGCTGATTCTTACCTGAAGGTCAATATCGAGCCTTTTAACGCAAGGGCTCTCGGCGCAAAGTGGCGTTATCAGGTTTTGGTGTGGCCGGGCTATTCGGAGTGGTACAGCAGCGGCTATAACGTCGGGGACGTTCTTGAACCGGGGCTGGAGTTCGAGATCGAGTTCAGCGAGATACAAGGGTATGTGAAGCCCGATAACATCATATTTACCGCCGAGTTTGACATGAATGAGTTTACCGGCACTTATCTTAGCGGCGGCCAGATAATGTTCTGGCTCTATCCTTTTGATGTTAGAGATGCAGGTGCTGGTTGGCGTCGCGTGGGAACAGGAACGTGGCTGAGCTCGCGGCCGGATATTGGTTTGGCGACGGGCTGGTATGAGATCGAATTCAAACCGGTTGAAGGCTATGTCACACCTGACAACATGTGGGTAGAAGCTATAATCGGGGAGATAAAAGACTACACAGCAACCTATGGACGGGCTGACGGAAAGCTGACCGTCAACATTAATCCCAAAGCGGCGCGTGATGCTGGGGCGATGTGGAAGTGGGGATCGTCAACCACCTGGCTTGCCCCCGGTCATACCGAGTCGCTGCAACCGTTCGAGTACAGGATTTTCTTCAAGCCGGTGAGAGGCTGGGCTAACCCGCAGCCGCAAATCGTCAAAGTACCTCAGTCTGGAGAGAAAATAGTGACTTATAGTTATTCCAGACTGGATGTCGGCAATATAAGAATTATCGCCGACACCTCTTCGATATCGGGGAACACCTTCTCCGCCAACGGCAACGTCCATTTTGCGGTTAATACGGCTGCCTCGGCTCCCGATGCAAATCCGGCCGGGTATACAAGTGATTTCGTGCACGTGACAGGCAAAGTCAGCGGAACACTAAACCCGGCCCGGATAAAGGGAAACGGTGAATTCACTCTCTCAGGTGTTGAACTGCCTGTCATCGGCAGCCTTCCTCTCTACAACGGCCCCTACACAATCAACGCCGACAACCTAAAGGTCACAGATGTTAAATTCTTACCGGTGTGGAAATACCTCGGCTTCGACCTCGAGATTTACTATTGGCAACTGTTTGTACAACCGGCCGGCGCGGGATTCGGCTTGAGGTTGGATCTGCCCGAGGCCATGTTCGGTCCAAAAAGTTTCATTGACGTACCCAAATTCGAGGTGAAAACAACAGGGATTACGATTATCGGGGAGGTTAACATCACCGATTTCAGCCTCTTTCAGGGTTTCTTCAAGCTTAAAGGAATGCACGGTTCCATCAACACCCAAACGGGCTCTTTCAGCTTTATTGTGGACGAGCTGGCTATCTACGAACTACCGACTTTCAGCGCCAGCCTGATAATCGAGAACAAACAGCTGAGAGAGATCTCCGGCGGTGCGTACAATATGGGATTTCAGATTCCTGACACGCCGATATACTTCCAGGATCTGGCTTTGTGCCTCCGTGATCCGGGGATGAAGACTACCAGTGTATCTCTCGATACAATTGCATTCACATGCTTCGACAGAGTAGGTGGTTGGTCACTGCTCGAATTTGCCGGCAATGCCACAGTAGATTTCACAGGACATCTCGGCATCGGAGCTTACATCACTGCGCTCGGCTACGACTTCGCCCACGCCACTTTCGATCTCTGGTGGGACTTAGGCCTGATAGCAAATGTGCACTGGACTGAACCGAAGTTTCTCCTGACTGCCGACGGAAGTCTGATCGTGTTCTGGTCTTTAGACCCGGCTTACTGGAGCCTCTGGTTGCAGGGCATGATCGGCTTCGATCTGCCTGACTGGATGATAGACACGGTCAAGTTCTTCAAGCCCAGCTTTGATAAAACGAGTCTATATCTAACCAAAGGATCTATCGCAGTTGCTGACGATGGATTCACCTGTTCAGCTTCAATCCTGGGAATGTTTGATGTTTCATTCCATATCCCGCCGTTCTGGGAGTCTGCCCCTCCACCGGAAGTCTCGGTAGGAGGCCTGCAGACCGCCTCGATTACACGTGCGTCACCGACTGAAAGCCAAGCCTTCAAAGTTTCGCAGTTCTGTCCGGCTGTAATTGCCTCCGTAAAAGGGCAGAACGGGCTTCCTGAAGTCTTGTTGACACTTCCCGACGCCTCGACATTCGACTCCACCGGATCTCTTCCGGTAAACAGCAACGACTTCGTTTTCGTCCAGAATTCCGAAAAGAATATCACCTCCTTCTTTTTCAGGGAGCCGATGGCCGGCAAATGGAAAGTGGCAGTAAAGAACGCCGGTGAAATTGGCAGTGCTAATGTCTACTTTGTAGGTGGAAACTGCGCGCCCAATGTTATCCCGAAGAAGATCGAGCAGATCGGAAACAACAGCTACAAACTGATCGCCAATGCCTACGATCCCGACGAAACAGCGAAAGTCACGTTCTATTGGAACAAGGATAACGAGTCATTCACCGGTTTTGTCATCGGAGAGGTGGATGAAAACGACGGCAGGTTGGAATACGCCTGGACACCGTCTGCGGACACCCCGTTCAAGACCGGCTATGTCTATGCTGAGATCAAGGACAAGTCCAACCAGATGCGCCGCGTATACTTCAAGGAGAAACTGAACATCGGGCAAACCCTGATCCGCGCACCCCGCTTCAGCAAGTGCAAGGTGGTTAAAGACACCGTGACGTTCAAGAGCACGATCAGGAACGAGAGCGGAGTAGGCAGTCTGAAGGTTTACTTCAGTGACGACCTCAAGCAGGAAAACCTCACGGACTCCATCAACATCCGCGCGGAAAGAATAGTGGTACTTGATGAGAACCACCTGAAGCCTGGCCGCAGGTATCAGATCCGCTTGGCCTCGATCGGTTACGACGGCTCCGAGAGCCCACTGAGCAAGAAACGGGTGTTCGACTACCGCGCTAAAAAGATCAACAACCATCCGTATTTCATCAGCGAGCCGGTACTCGAGACAGCCGCGGGAAGCGAATACGTGTATGAATTCAAAGCCCGCGATTACGACAGCGACGTGCTCGCCTACATGCTGAAGGAAGCTCCAGCGGGTATGATTCTGGATACCGGCGCCAACAGACTGCGCTGGACGCCCACGGCGGACAATGCAGGCCAAAACTTCGTTACGCTCCAGGTCAGTGACGGCAAGGGCGGCGAGGACAGGCAGGAATTCACCGTCATGGTCGAATCCGCCGCGGTGCCCGTCCAGACCGCAACCATGGAGGTTGTCAACACGCGTGACGGCCGTCTGCTGATCGTGCGCGTAGCAGATCATCTCGCGGGCAGAGATCCCTCGACCAGAGAGATGCTTCGGGTCAGCATGCGCGACAAATGGGATCAGTATGACACCGAGACAGTGCTGCTCGAGACAGCTGCTAATTCGAATGTTTTCCAGGGCACGTTGCGCCTCGACGATCCGGCGGTTGCGGCTCCGATTTGGCTCACTGTAGATCGGGATGAGAAGGGAAGCATCGAGACGATAGTCACCTGGGAAAACAGGCAAGGGAAAGCCAGAAAAGCCAGGACTACAGTAATCGGTAAATAGACACCGGGAGGGGAGAGGCATTGTTAATATGCCTCTCCCTATCTCTATGCCCGGCCGGACTTGGATATGTTCCGCCGGTGCGGACTGACAATGATGGAGATCTGAACAGGCCGGGCGGTTTCAGACCAAATCTTGGTTGGAAGTAGCGATTATACGATAGCGTATGGGCCTTTAATGCTGCGGTTTTTGTGCAGGCGATTTCCGGAGGATATTGCCAACTCTTTTAGTATCTACGTCAAAAAAAGATTGCAACTGGTAGTTAAATAACAACATTATACGTATAATGCGCGGGGATTATTGACAGCGGACTAATCATTTGCCGCAAGCCGGTGTTCTATTGTTTCTTTGATCCACAGGTAAAGGTGCTGTTCAATTCTTTGGGATTCAAATCCTCGAGGTGATATGATGGCTTCTGAATGTTCTTGCGCTTATAGAGCTTATGCTCTGTTTCTTTTCTTGATCTTGTTTCATGTTCAGGCTTTCGGCTCGCCCGAGGAAGGGGAACCGGGCAGCCTGGGAAAGCCCTATATCATTCCAAGGACGGAATCATCCGTGAGAATAGACGGTGTACTTGACGATGCCGCATGGAAGACCGCCAGGGTGGTGGAGTTGAATTATGAAATCAGCCCCAGAGAAAATGTGCCGCCCCAGGTAAAGACCGAGGTTTTATTCATTTACGACAATTCGAATCTCTATGTGGGATTCCGTTGTTACGACCCTGACCCTTCGCAAATTCGTGCATATTTACGCGACAGAGACGCTATCGGTGCCGACGACTGGGTAGCGGTGGAACTAGATACATACAATGATCAACGCAGGGCATTTACCCTGCTCGTAACCCCCTTGGGAGTGCAAGCCGACGGCATCTCCGATGCCGCGGGGATAAAAGACTATAACTGGGACATGATTTTCAGTACGGCAGGCAAGATTACCCCCTGGGGGTACGGGGTGGAGATGGCCATTCCATTCTCATCCTTGCGATTTCAGCGTTCGGACGAGGCCCAGATCTGGGGCATCAATGCCGCCCGGGGTTATATCAGGGATCTAAGACACCAGATCTGGTTGGCACCTTATGATCGCAGCAATTCATGCCGAGTTTGCCAGTATCTGAAATTCAAGGGCTTTGAGGGTGTCTCGCCCGGCCGCAATGTAGAAATCACCCCGACTCTGACAGCAGTTCAAACGGTGTCCAGAGATGATTTCCCCTCGGGTGAACTGAAAACCCGGGAAGGAAGCGCCGATGTCGGTTTAACGGTTCGATGGGGAATGACGCCTAACCTTTTCCTCGGTGGAACGCTCAATCCCGATTTCTCGCAAGTTGAGGCCGACTCGCTTCAGCTAGACATCAATGAACCATTTGCCCTTCAATACCCGGAAAAGCGGCCCTTCTTTACCGACGGTCTGGATTTCTTCAAATCTGGTATCAATGTCATCTATACAAGGACGATGCGGAATCCGGAGTTGGGGATCAAGCTAAGCGGAAAGGAAGGGGCCAATGCCGTCGGAGCTTATTTAGTACAAGACAATGTAACCAACCTGATCTTTCCCGGCAGCCAGTATTCGCAGACGGTTTCCCTGCCGGAATCGAATATGTCGTCTGTTTTCCGGTATACCCGTGACATCTGGAACAACTCAAATGTCGGTGTGCTTCTCACCGATCGTGAAGGCGACGATTACTTCAACAGGGTCTTCGGCATTGACAGCACTTTAAGATTGACTCGGCAAGACACATTACAACTTCAGTTCCTTGGTTCAAACACGCGATACGATGACAGGACAGCGAGCGTATTCGGCCAACCGGTCGGCAGTTTCAGCGACAGAGCTGTTAAAGCGGATTATGTGCATAAGACTAGGCATTACACTGGGGAGGCGGGCTTCTCTTCCATTGGTCCCGACTTCAGAGCTGATCTCGGATTCCTGCCGCAAGTCGGTTACGACAGGTATTACATTAAGAACAGCTATGAGTGGCGAAATGCGGAAGACTCCTGGTGGTCAAGCACGCGCCTGGCAAACAATCTGTACTATTCCGAAAACAACAATGGTGTCTTGCTGGAAAAAGGAGCCGCTACCTCCTTCTCCTACCAGGGTATCTCGCAGACGACTCTCTCTTTGGAGAATATCACCTCCCGCCGAGTGTACAACGGTGTTGAATTCGGGCTGTCACAGTTCAGTGTTAACACGAGCATCATGCCGACCAGTAATGTGAGCCTCTATCTTGACACTACCTTTGGTGACCACATTGATTTTGCCAATACAAGGAAGGGACGCAGGATAAGGCTATCCCCCTTTCTCGATCTTCAGCTGGGCTTACATCTGGGCATGTACTTTTTTCATGTCTTTGAGAGAATGAACGTAAACGACCGGCGGCTCTACACGGCTAACGTCAGCCAGCTGTCAGCCGTCTACCAATTCAATAGGCGGACATTTTTCCGATCCATACTTCAGTACATTGACTACGATTACAACGTGTCGAATTACATATTCGCCATGGATCCGCACTATAGGGAGCTATTCACACAGCTGTTGTTTTCCTACAAGTTAAACCCACGGACCGTGCTGTTCCTGGGATATAGCGATAATTGCTTTGGAAGCGGACAGTACGGAATCACCAGGAAAGACTATACTCTGTTCGCAAAGATCGGCTATGCATGGGTGTTATGAGCTTCAAAATCCGAGAGTGCGACTTGAGCGCCGTATACAGGAGCCGGGCATAAGGGCCATGCGGTTTTCTCGGCAATGTCTTTTTGATCCAGTCATTCCTGGAGATACTTCCTGCATCGGCATTGTCATTTGTTGGACTTTAAATTTGGGTATTGCGGCCTGCCCTTGCTGATTGACAAAGCAGAGCCTACATTTCTATATATGCTATCCTTGTAAAACGATTCCAGGGGTTGAGCATGGGAATCCGGGCTGCGAGGGACGTCGACGCGCAGGTTGCGCGGATGGTTGAATTTCTCCGGAGTTTCGAGTACCCGATCGAGAAAAGTAAAACTCAGCCGTTCGTCACCATCTCGCGCGAGTATGGCTGCGAGGCTTTCGAAGTGGCTCAGGCTTTGGTCGAGGGGCTCGATAAGCGAAGGGATGCCGGCCCGCCATGGCAGGTCTACGACCGGAATATTATCGAGATAGTCGCTCATGACTCCCAGATTTCGGAGCGGATCATCGAGTCGATGGCACCGGCACACCGGGCAGCTTTCGATGAGTTCCAACGCAGCATGGTGCTAAAGATGCTTTCGCGGGACGAGACGTGCATCAGGACGGCGCGCGTGATCAAGAGCATCGCCTGGCACGGCCGCTCGGTGATCATCGGGCGCGGAGGCTACTTACTGTGCTCCGACATGGAAGGGGGCTTCCACGTGCAGATAGTCGCCCCCAGAGATTGGCGCATGGAACAGACCGCGCTCAGGCACAACTTCGGGAGCGAGACAGAGGCCTATAATTATCTCGACATGATGGACCGCGCCAGGCGCCAATTTTTCTGCAGCTGTTATGGCTGTGAAGCCGGTGACCGCCAGGACTTCGACCTGGTGATCGACAACAGCCGGTCCTCGCCTAGAGAGATGGTCGAGATGATCATCTCCGGGATGACGCAGCGCGGTCTTATCTGAATCTTGTCGTCCGGGTGTTTGGTTTTCCCGGCAAATTTATTTCGTCTGAAAGTAATTAATGGTTGTGCATATATATTTTTCGAAGTTGTTTCAAACGTTCATTCGAGTAGAAAACACAATCGCTCTGCTTGGCATCTCCTCGAGCGACATCTTCCGCGAGGGATTTACAGGTAGGGGCACCGCATAGCCCGCAGTCAAGGGAGGGCAGCGCCTTCAAAACCGCCTCTTCATTCTTTATCCTTTTCACCTGTTCTTTAAGGTCGTAGGCCCTGTCTCCGCGGTTGCGCGTTCTCAGACGGCCTTTGAGCGCGAAATCTTCATTGGGGAAGCGCAACTTGACTTTCTTTTCCAAATCAGGATCGTAAGCGGGCAGCTCAGCTTGAAGGCGATTGATCTTGCTGCGGGTAATATAGACGTCGTCGACGGTAAGATTACCCCCGATACAGCCGTCCCAACAGGTCCAGCATTCGATGTAATCGATGTTGCGCAACTTCCCTTTCTCGATGTCGTTAAAAACCTGGATGATATTGCTCAGCCCGGAGACGTACATCGATCTGTGTCGGGAAAGTTCCGGACAAAGCCAGCGCGAAGTCGCCCATCGAACCATCCCGGTTTTACAGCCGGGGCCCTTGGATGGGGCTTTTTCCTTCTTCCTCAAGGCGCGAGCGGCAACCAGAACGTCGTTGTAAACCTCAGAGATGCCCAAGGCACCGTCAAGGTGGCTTTTCGTCTGCTCAGCGGGTTCTAAAATGGAGATAGTTTTAGCCTGGCATGGGGTGATATAGACGGCAGCTATTTCGTCGGGGGAGATTCCGTGCTCTCTTGCGTAATTCTGTTTCAGGTCTCTGCCGGCAAGCTCGCGCGGCGGCTGGATCTGGAGCACCTGATCGACCATCTCAGGATAAGAAACCTGAATCAGCCTGACGACAACCGGGCAGGTGTTCGAGATCAATGGAAACGGGCCCTGCCATTTTTCGATGTACTCACTGGTGGCGCGGTTGATGAGGGCAAGTTCGACTTCGTAATCCCAAACCGCGTCGAAACCGATGGATTTCAATCCCTCGACCAAATGGTCGCAAGAAACCGCCATGGGAAACTGTCCAAAAAGGACGGGCGAGGGAACTGCGACCTTAAATTTGAACTTGTCCAATTCTGCAAAAGATAGGGTGGTGGGCTTGATCGCTCCGCTGGAGCAGACCCTCAGGCAAGAGCCGCAGTCGACACACAGATACGGCAAAAGGCTCGCCTTGCCATCATGCACACGAACGGCTTTGGTGGGACACGCACGCATGCAGGCGAGGCAGCCCTTGCACTTAGACGCGTCGATCGTGAAGCCATGCGTGAAATCAGGCATGTTTATTCAGCCAAATCACTGAGGATACTCTGGTTCCAACTCCCACCTCGGATTCTATGTTGAAGATATCCGAGTTCTTGCGAATATTTGGAAGGCCCATCCCGAAGCCGAATCCCATCATCCGCATCTTGTCGGTCGCAGTCGAGAAGCCTTCCGTGAGGGCTTTATTAATGTCTTCGATGCCGGGGCCGGAGTCTGAAATTTCCAGCTTGATTTCATCCTCAGTGAGAACAAAGGTGACTATTCCCTCATATGCGTACATGACGATGTTCATCTCCGCCTCGAAGGTTATGACGACAGTGCGGCGGATCAAACCCGGCGGCATTTCAAGGGATTTGAGCATCTGCTTGATCTCATCCGAGGTTTCCCCGGCTTTGTCGAAATCACCTCCTTTGATCTCGAATGATTTTTTTAGCAGCACCTCTGCCATCATCACATCCCGCCTTTCAGTCCTTTGTCGTGGAGGATCCCGCAGACGTCGAATCCCCCCAGTTCGGTCGCAAAAACGGGAATGTTATTCTCGCGGGCGTAAGCGAGAGTCATCTGATCGGGACGCTTGCCGCGGATATAGACAATCGCTCGTGCATCGGCCAGGTTAGCGGTCCTTGCCGATTGGATATTTGTAAGGCCCGTTACCATTAGCGAGTTAGGGCAGGCAAAAGCTAGAATCTCGCTCATCCCATCTGAGGCCACGACGGTATCGACCTCAGTTGACAATTCGTCCTTGCCAACCAGAACTTCGCACTGAAGAATCTCTACTATCTCTGCAAGTTTCACAATGTATCTCCAGGAGGTGTGTTTCGAGTTACTTATCCACCCGGAAATATATCAAATCAAAACGGCTTAGACAGCATTTCTAAGATAAATACTCGTGGATATCCTTTGCGGCTATCCTGGCTGCGCCCATTGCGCTGATGACAGTCGCCGCACCCGTGACCACATCGCCCCCGGCCCAGATCGCATCGCGCGCCGTGCGGCCGGTCTCTTCATCGGCCACAATGTTACCCCTCCTGCCGATCTCGAGGCCGGGCGTGGTCATCGGGATGAGGGGATTCGGGCTGTTGCCGATAGCGCAGACTGCGGCGTCTACCTCCATTTCGAACTCCGAACCCTTTATTGCAACGGGGCGGCGCCTGCCGGAATCGTCCGGCTCGCCGAGTTCCATTCGCAGGCACTCGAGTTTGGTCAGCCAGCCTTGCTCATTACCCAAGAGCCTGACAGGCAGCGTGAGGAAGTCGAAGATGACACCTTCTTCTTCCGCGTTTTCGACCTCTTCCAGCCTCGCTGGGAGTTCAGCGCGGCTGCGGCGGTAAACAATGTGGACTTCGTCCGCTCCCAACCGCAGCGCAGTCCGTGCGCAGTCCATTGCGACATTACCCCCGCCGAAAACGGCGACATTCGAGGGGCGCTTGATGGGCGTATCGTAGGCGGGGAAAGAAAACGCTTTCATCAGGTTGCAGCGCGTGAGGTACTCGTTGGCGGAATAGACGCCGTTCAGGTTCTCACCCGGTATCTCCAGGAACCACGGCAAGCCTGCTCCGGCGGCAACGAAGATGGCGTCGAAATCCTCGAGTAACCTGTCTATCGTTTTTGTCTTGCCGACTACATAGTCGGTGTAGAGCTTCACGCCGAGGCTCCTCACGTAATCCACTTCGCGATTTACTACCGCCTTGGGCAGGCGGAATTCCGGAATGCCGTAGGTCAAAACTCCGCCGGCGGCGTGAAGAGCTTCGAAAATAACAACCTCGTGCCCAAGGAGGGCGAGGTCGTTTGCCGTTGTGATGCCGGCCGGCCCCGAACCCACGATTGCTATTTTCTTTCCCGTTGAAGGCGCGATTTCAGGCGTCTCCGTCACTCCGCTTGCCGCCTCCCAGTCCGCCAGGAAGCGCTCGAGGCGGCCGATTCCCACGGGCTCGCCCTTCTTGCCCAGAATGCACGTTTTTTCGCATTGCTCCTCTTGAGGACATACGCGGCCGCAAACAGCGGGCAGGGCGTTTGTTTCCTTTATCTTTTTGATTCCCGCCGGGAAATCTCCATCCACAATGCACTTTATGAATCCTGGGATGTCGATATTGACCGGACAGCCTGGCACGCAGAGCGCTTTCTTGCACCCCAGGCAGCGGGAAGCCTCCTCCATGGCAAGCTCCTCGGTAAAGCCGAGTGCCACTTCGTCGAAATTCTTGACGCGTTCAAACGGCTCCTGTTTCGGCATGGGCCGCCGCTTCAGATCCAATTTTTTGGCCAACGCCGCACCCTCCGCGCTTAGAAGTGAGAAGCACATCCGCTCTTGCGCAGCGGATGGATCTCCTCGGGATTATAGGTCTGTCGTCTCTTCAGGAACTCCTCCCAGTCGACCTCGTGGCCGTCGAAGTCGGGTCCGTCGACGCAGGCGAACTTGGTCTCGCCGGCAACAGTAAGGCGGCAGACGCCGCACATGCCTGTCCCGTCGATCATGATCGGGTTCATACTGACGATCGTTTTCAAACCCAATTGTTTGGTCTCTTTCGAGGTCTTCATCATCTGGAAGGTACAGCCGTTGACGATCACCCGGTCCGGCTTGATCTTCTCCAGAGCAAGGATTTCGCTGAGGCGGGAGACATGGCCCTTGTAGCCGGCCGTCCCGTCACGGGTCACCTCAATGACGCGGTCGGAGACTTCGCTGAACTTGTCCTGCCAGTAGAGCAGATACATGCTGCGCGCCTCGAGGAGCGTAAAAACCTTGTTTCCCGATTCCTTGAGTGCACGAGCTATCGGGTAGATGCTGCCGATCCCATAACATCCGCCCACACAGAGCACGGTCCCGAAGTTTTCGATTTCAGTTTCCTTGCCAAGAGGCCCCACGCAAGTCGGTATCGAGTCGCCCGGCTTGAGCCGGGCCAGTTTCGACGTAGACCCTCCCACCTGCATGAAGATGGAAGTCACGGTCCCTGCCGCTTTGTCCCAATCGGCAACTGACAGGGGAATACGCTCACCCGGCTCGTCGGGTCGCACGATGATGAAGTTACCTGGTTGAATCGATTCAGCGGCTTGCGGAGCCTCTACTGTGAACTCATGAAGATTAGGCACTATCATTCGGCGTTCGATTATGCGATACATCCTGCCCTCCGCGTGAGCTACCACTCAAAGGTGGTTATCCCAGGGACACAGCTTCTCCCTCGCCTCACTTGTCGCCCGCTTTGTCGGCTCGCACCTTCACCTTTATTGGATTCCCATTCTGGCGATAGAGCCTCTCCAGATTCGTGCGATGCTCAAGACCTCCGAAGGCGTGCGGACGGGCAAAATAGACCACACCTTCGGGGCATTCCATCTCAGCTTTTGCTCGCCCCGATACTTCGAGTCCGCCTATCGAGATGGTGATGCTCTCACCGGTTTCAACCTTGAGCTTGCTCAGGTCGTCAGGATTCAGGCGGAAGCCCTCTTCGAGCGCGAGCTCTTCGAGCCCCTCGACTTTTGAACTCAGGTCTATCGAACGGTGGCGAAAGCCTGAGGGCTCGGCAACCAGGAGGAAGGAACCCTTTCCGGCAATCTCTTGTTTCCGCTTGTTGACCTCAAACTGCGAGACGGGTTCAAGCCTGCGGGGTTTCCGGTCCGCTTTAGCGGGAAAGCCCGGGATGGTTTGCTTGATCTCCCTCAGGACTCCTTTCGCGCTCTTGTATTTCACCTCCGGGGATTTCAGCTTCGCGGCCAACTTGCTGAAAATGTACCAGTCCGGTTGTGAATAACCGTTTATCGCGCCGTCCGGAAAATCCTCGATCCTTGCAAGCCTTTGCACACGCCCTTCAACGTTGGTGAGTGTCCCCTCCGCTTCTGCAAAACTGGATGCAGGCAGGAACGCATCGACCTCGAATGGCGGATAATAGATGTCCTGCGCGATGACGAATTCGCAATCCGGTCGCTCAAAGAAGGGGGCTTCTCCGACGAGATACATCACTTTTGGTTTCGCCCTGCCCTCGAGCACGTCGGAGAGCGATATGCCTTTACCCTTGGCCTTCGCGACGCCGGGGAGGATTTCACTCATGGCACCCAATTCGAAAGCACCACGGGTATTTGCTCCCTGGTACAGTGGGAGGAAGATGGTGTTTTCCCGGCGAGCTAGTTTCATGAGGGCGTCGATCAATTCCACGTTTTCATCATAATCAAACGCGAGGGGGCCGATCACGACTGCAAGGTGTTGCCCTGCTGCAAGTACTTCCACCGCTTCTTTCAGTAATTCTTCTTCGACGCCGGTCGAATCCGAAACACTCTTAACGTCGATCTTCTTTTTATCGAGGTTCTTGGCAATTGCGTTGAGAATGGCGCCCTCTTTACCCGGAGAGGGTCGCAGCCAACGGCTCGTATAATGTGCGAGGTTAGATTCGCGCGGATCTATGACGACAAGATTCGCCCCTTCCTTCAACGCCCGCCTGATCTCGACTCCGGCGATAGAGAAGCTGAACCGCGAATCGAGGCCGACGGCGATGATCGAGTCGGCCTCCTTTATCCCGTTAATCGATATGGGCAGGGAGAAGAGCCTGGCCCAAAGCCCGGCTCCTCCGGGAAGGTAGAAGCGCGCTGTAGAATCTATATTGTTGGATTTAAGGCAAGAACGCACGAACTTCTGCGCCGCGAAAAGGCTCTCGTTGGTGAGGTCGCTCGACACGACCATCAGGAAGTCGGCGGGATCCAGCCCTTTCAACTTTTGCGAGACCTCGTCCAGCGATTCTTCCCACGTCACTTCGCGGAAGTAATTGCCGCGTTTCAGCATCGGCTTTTTTGCGCGTTCATGATGGTGAGTTGTTTCGGGCATAGAGAATCTGCCGCGCACGCACAGTTGCCCGTCATTGATCTCGGGATCGGGATGAGGGTGCACCTTCGAGAGACGCCCATCCTTGTGATGCAGCTCCACCTGGCATCCGATGCCGCAGAACGGGCATGTTGAGACTTCGAATCCGTCGGGTTCGCCGTCCCACTTCGAGACCTTGTCGGCGAGCGTCCCCGTGGGGCAAACCGATACGCAGGCACCGCAGAATTCGCATCCTGCGTCCACGTGGTTTTTCGCGAAGGCCGGGCCGATCTGGATTTGAGGGCCGCGGTACTTGAAAGCCAGGATGCTCGTCCCGCGAACCTCCTGGCACATCCTGACGCAACGGCCGCAGAGGATGCAGATGTTATAGTCTCTGTCGAAGAACGGATCGTCGTGCTCGATCTCGCTGCCGCGATAATAGACCGGGTATTCGATTTCAGTGATGCCGACCCTCTCGACAATGTCCTGGAGCTCGCAGTGCCCGTCATTGGGGCAGAATCGGCACCCCGTTGTCACTCCGGCTTTTCTGATTGTGTACTGGTTCTCCCGACATTCGTCTTTTTCGCCACATATGAGGCAACTCAACGGGTGTTCGCTAAGGATTAGCTGGAGGATTTCACTTCTCATTTCGCGGAGCGCCACAGTGTCCGTCAGTACCTTCATTCCATCGGTGGCGATGGTGTTGCACGAAAGCGGGTAACCCTTCATTCCCTCGATCTCGACAATGCACATGCGGCAGCCACCGAAAGGCGAAAGGTCCTTGTGCGAGCAGAGGGACGGGATGTAGATCCCGTTTAGCTCGGCGGCTCTGAGGACAGTCGCGCCCTCAGGGAAGGGGACCTCGCGATGGTTGATGTCCATCGTCAGAGTGCGCTTTTTTTTCGGGCTCAAGTTAACCTCACGATTCGATTACAATTGCGTCGCCAGCGATAGCATCAAAACGGCATATTTCGTAACATGACCGGCATTTGATGCATTTCTCTTCATCAAGATAATGCGGTTCGGACCGAGGCCCGGTGATAGCCCCTGTGGGACAAACCTGAACGCAGCGTTGGCAACCTGTGCATTTTCCCTCGATGATTCGATAGACCACCAGGTCGCGGCAAACCGCCGCCGGGCATCGTCTGTCCTTGATGTGCAGCAGGAACTCGTCGCGGAAGTATTTGAGGGAGGAGAGGATCGGGTTTGGAGCCGTCTGCCCGAGCCCGCAGAGTGCGCCTCCCTTTATCGCGTTGCAGAGTTTCTCGAGCTTGGCGATATCCGCCAGCTCGCCTTGGCCTTTGCATATCCTCTCAAGTATATGGACGAGATGCTTTGTGCCCACGCGGCACGGCACGCACTTGCCGCATGACTCGTGCTGAGTGAAGTTCAGAAAGTACTTCGCCATATCAACAATGCAGGTATCCTTATCCAGGACGATGAGCCCTCCGGAACCCATAATCGAACCGGCCGCGGCAAGGTTCTCGTAATCGATGGGCGTATCCAGGAACTCCTCGCCTAAGCATCCGCCCGATGGACCCCCTGTCTGAACGGCCTTGAAATCCTTTACCAGGCCGCCGCCGATATCGTAGATGACCTCGCGCAGAGTTATCCCCAGCGGGACTTCGATCAGCCCCGTACGCCGTACTTTACCGACGAGGCTGAATGTCTTGGTGCCTTTCGATGTCTCTGTCCCGAATTGGCTGTACCACGCGGCGCCGTTACGGATGATATTGGGGAGCGTCCCCAGCGTCTCGACATTGTTGATAATTGTCGGCTTACCCGACAGCCCTTCCACGGCCGGGAAAGGCGGCCGGGTGCGCGGCATGCCTCTCTTCCCTTCAATAGAGGCGATGAGGGCGGTCTCCTCGCCGCAGACGAAGGCCCCGGCTCCCTCCTTGATCTTGATGTCGAAGCTGAAATCGCTGCCGAGGATGTCATCACCCAGGAGATCCAACTCCCGCATCTGGCTAATCGCCGTTTTCAGGCGCTCGATGGCGAGGGGGTATTCCGCGCGAATGTAGATGTAGCCTTTGCTCGCACCAATTGTGTACGCTGCGATAAGCATCCCCTCGAGAAGCGCGTGCGGGTCGCCCTCGATGAGTGAGCGGTTCATAAAGGCGCCCGGATCGCCTTCGTCGGCGTTGCAGATCAAGTAGCGCTGGTCGCTTTCGCTCTCACGGCAGATAGTCCACTTGCGCCAGGTCGGGAATCCCGCGCCGCCCCGCCCTCGCAGTCCGGAGTTTTTCACCTCGTCGAGGACCTTCTCCCAAGGCAACGCCAGGCACTGCTCGATTGCCTTGTAGCCGTCCCGCGCAAGGTAATAATCGATATCCTGCGGGTCGATAATGCCGCAGTTCCTGAGGGCAATGCGGACCTGCGGCGCGAGCATCGGAAGATCGAAAAACCTTGGAATTCCGTCGAATTCCTCCTCTCCGAAATGCCCGGCCAGATTAGACTTTGGAATCTCTTTTTTGACGAAGAAGGCCTTGAGGAGCCTCTCTACTATCGCCGGTGTGACGTTCGAATAGCTGATGCGCGGCTTCTGCGGCATCTGGAAGTCCACCAACGGCTCGAGATAGCACGGTCCGATGCAGCCGACCTCGATTACTTCAGCCTCGATTTTATTCTTTTTGAGGAAGCCTTCGATCGCCTGGATGGCCTCCTGTGCCCCAGCCGCTCGGCCGCAGGAACCGGAGCCGACGAAAATTACCGGGATAGGATTATTTTGTAACCTTTCCCATTTCTTTTCCGCTCCGAGCCGACGTCTTTCAAGCTTTTTCGCGTTCATCTAAAATCCCTTGAAGTTTCAGGACAGACATCTGGCTGTATATCTTGTCGTCAATAGCGACCACGGGCGCCAGGGCACAACATCCCAGGCAAGCCACGCGTGCCAAGTCATACTCCCCGTCGCTCGTAGTCTCGCCGGGTCTTAATTCAAGGCGGCGCTCCAGAACACTGAGAATTTGTTCGCCGCCTCTCACGTGACAGGCGGTGCCAAGGCAGGCCTTGATATGATGCCTGCCCGGCGGTGTGAAACGGAACTGCGCGTAGAACGTGGCAACCCCGAAGATCTCGTTTTCCGAAACCTTCAGCCAGCGCGAAATCCCGCGAATCGCGTCGCTGGAGAGATATCCATCGGTTTCCTGGACCTTTTGCAGCACTGGAATGAGATCGGATGGCTCACCCTCGAAATCCCGCATCATCTCTTCAAGGATTTCTTTCCTCATAACTGGAATCCTGTCACCCCTGTTAAGAAAAATTTATTATTGTTCAGAGGACATCGGCACATGGCAGGGCTTGCTCGGAGATCAGGCCGACCGCTATTTAATGCCGAGTTCGACGAGTTTCATCGCGAAAGACCAAGTGTCCAAATCAGTGCAGAAAAGTCTGATACCAGCTTTTTCGGCGAGCGCGATTACATCCTCGGGTGGTTTCTTCCCGCGGGCGAACACGATGGCCGTGACGTCGACGAGATTAGCGGCTGCAATAACGCTCTTGTGGGTCTGGAGAGTCAAGAGAAGGCAGTTTGCCTTCGCGCAGGTGATGATGTCTGACACCATATCTGAAATGTAGACACTTTCTACATCTTTATCCTCGCATTTGTATTCGCCGATGCCTGTGGCTGATGTCTTGTCTGCGAGTTCGGATACTTTCATCCTTTACCCTCCTGTTCAATGCATATGGATAATCATGTATTTCTTTAAACCAATAATTCGAGGTTTAATAGAATGCGGTCAGATCGGTATCTGCAATAACGATCCCCTCGCATCTGTCGATGCTGCAGCACATCTTGCATGGCACGACTACTATCTTCTTATTCGGATCTTTGATGTTCTGGTTGAAGTAGTCGGTGAGGGCTTTGATGCCTTCATCGCTGACGCACTTGCCGCCGGGGTGGGTGCTGTCGGCGCAGAGGGCGACGTAGACAAAGGTGCCATCACCTAACTTCGCTGAGAGCTGACCGACCTCGCAATCGGCATCCCGACAAGTGGAGAGCATCAGGCCCATCATGTCGCCGAGGCTGATGATCTCGCCGCAGTCGCTGCACTCAAGATCGAACTTCACTGCCTGGGAGCTGCCGAGGTGCTTCCAATAGTGCACTCCGTCGTGATAGTTATCGACCGGAGGTACAGGCTCGGTTGAGAAGAATGAGGCGCGTGCTTTGCATTTATAGCATCCTTCGACAATTAGATAACCGCTTCGCACGTTGGTCATGGCCAGATTATGTTTGCAGTTACTCATTAATATCCCTCATTGATGCGGAGCGCGTTTATGAAAGATCTTTGCGAAAAGAATCCCTTCCGATTCTTGGGGCCGGTAGCTGAGATCGACACTATAAGTTCGATCATCTCATTTTCGTCTGTATCAGCTGGAGAGAATCTACGCCGCGTACACGATATTATTCAGTCAGATGAACAAAGATTAACCTCGTGTATTCCACGTGTCAAGTAAATGAGAAGGCGGTTTCTTTCCCGAGGTGGATACTCGCAAGCTCAGCTTTGGTAATCACTACACAGTATTATTGATTTAGCCTTGCCGGCACTCTCGAGCGACAGGTGGGGTATAAATGCGGAGCCGGGCGGTCGATTACACGCCGAAGATGCCGGGGCAGCGCCCTCTTTCGTGCCAAATTGAACGAATTGCCTAAGACGTTTCGAGGAGAATGCGGGATTCCGGCCTGCGAGCCGGAACAGAAGAAGATTGCCCGGACGGCGTAGGACTTGATGACCGTTACAGTTCGGGAATCTCCTGTGATTTCCTTTGGCAATTGGTAATAATCATGTTCTTGAGCATTACATCCGTGGCGGACATGTTGCTTGGCCGGTGTGGCGCGGCGGATCCTTGGAAGGATATAAATCCTTGAAGATTATCCACAAGAGAGTTCTCGCGCCACCTAAAATTAAAGACCGGTATTGAGGAGAGGGAACAATAGGTCCTTGCACACACGGGAACAAGTGCCTTGTTCAAGGTGAGTGAAGGAAGGAGCCTGGAAATGAGCCGACGCACGGGTAGATGGATAATGTTGTTGAGTTTCGTAATCTCCGCGGGAGTTTCCTTCTCTGCCGATGGCTTCATTGAGATTGGAGCAAATGAAATGGAGCCCATGATGATGCCGCAGGATGAACGCCCCCTGATCAATCCGGGATGGGAAGCACAGAGGAGCGGTATTGATGCGAGTCTTAGAGGCGTATGCGCAAACAGCAAAACGGTGGCATGGGCAAGCGGTAGCTCCGGTACGGTGTTGAAGACTTCCAACGGGGGCGGAACATGGATTTCCGTTAGCGTACCGGGTGCGGAGAATCTCGATTTCAGAGATGTTCATGCCTTTGACGCCGACACTGCATTGGTAATGAGCGCTGGGCGGCCCGCGAAGATTTATAAAACGACCGACGGCGGAAAAGCATGGCTGGAGTGTTACAGCAATGATCGCGAGGGAGTGTTCCTGAATTCGCTGGCCTTCTGGGATCATGCGCGCGGGCTAGCGGTCGGCGATCCGCTGGGCGGCTATTTTCTCGTTTTGCGGACGCTGGATGGCGGCGAATCCTGGAGCCGAGTCCCGGCCGAGGAGATTCCTTCGCCACGGGAAGGCGAGGCTGAGTTCGCCGCGAGCGGAACGTGTGTCGCCGTCGCCGGAGAAGGTCTGGCGTGGTTTGTGACGGGGGGAAAGGCGGCCAGTGTATTCCGCTCTGAGGACTGGGGTTGCAGCTGGACAGCAGCGGAGGCGCCGATCCTGAACGGAGAACCGTCCCAGGGAATCTTCTCTGTCGCTTTCATCGACGGGGAGAAGGGGATCATTGTCGGGGGTGATTACAGGGATCCGGATAGGCGGGAGAGAAACGCCGCCTATTCTTCTGACGGTGGCAAAACCTGGTTGCCGGTTACCGAGGCGGGATTGCCTCACGGCTTTCGCTCATGCGCCGCCTACGTCCAAGGATTGGGCGGTCCGACTCTGGTGGCCGTGGGCGTTTCCGGAAGCGATTATTCTCCGGATGGCGGAAGGTCGTGGATCGCCTTCAGCGAGACCGGTTTTCATGCAGCAAGTTTCGCAACCGATGGCGCAGGGTGGGCGGTCGGCAGTGAGGGGCGAATTGCGCGCTTTGTCAGAGACAAAAAAGTCGTGCGCTAATGGTCGTTTTACCCGGGGTGCTCCCGTCTCTGTGTCGGAGCAATTCTGTAAACCTGGATATGTCAGAGTTTTCCATGTATGCTGCACACTGTATTGACCTCGCGCTTCATGAGGTCGTGTTAAGCCAGGAGGAACGGCCTGTGGAGTGGCAGGAATTGGGCACTTATTCAGCATTTGTAAGTGAGCAGACGGAATCCGCAATTATTCCCTGGAATTATTCTCTTGTTTACCGACGGAGCTAATTGCCGGGATCGACTGATTCCAGCCCGTTGCACAAAGGAAAGCGATTTTCGCAAGTTGGTATTGTAAATTCTTTTTTCGGAGCTAGGATGAGGCTGATAGCTTACCGGCTTGCCGGCCCGATATCACGAAAGCCATTCACGAGAAAGCCATTAGCAGAAATCGTAAAGACATTAGCGTCCACTATGTCATGAGGCTGTAAACGACCGGGTCGACACAGTGAAAAAGAGACTTTCATATCTAAACATACTGACCCGGTTGATCGTTAATAGGCAGGAGTAATTCTATGGAAATCCCGAAACTCGAGATCGGGGACATCACCGCGGACGTTCCTATTATTCAAGGCGGAATGGGCGTCAAGGTTTCCCTCTCCTCTCTGGCCTCCGCCGTCGCAAATGAAGGCGCCATCGGCACCATCGCCAGCGTCGGTATCGGAGACATCAAAATATCACTAACGGAATACGAGCGCGCCTCCCACGATGGCCTGGTAACCGAAATCCGCAAAGCGAAGAGCATGACCACGGGGCACCTGGCGCTAAACGTGATGGGTGTGCTCAGCAATTCCGACGATCTGATAAAGACAGCCGTCACTGAGGGAATCAAGCTGATCGTATTCGGTGCCGGCTTGCCGTCCAGACTTCCCGGCCTTGTTGGAGATCATCCGGTCAACTTGGTTCCGATCGTGTCCTCGGGGAGGGGAGCCGGGCTGATTCTGCGAACCTGGGACAAGCGCTACGGCAGAATCGCTGATGGATTCATCCTGGAGGGTCCGCTGGCCGGTGGCCACCTCGGTTTTTCCGTTGAACAGCTCGAGCAGCCGGATAAGTATTCCCTCGAAACCCTGTTGCCAGAGGTGCTGGAGGCAGTCAAGCCCTACGAGGACAAACACGGCAGGAAGATTCCCGTGATTGCGGGGGGCGGTATCTATGACGGCAAAGACATAGCGCGAATGCTGTCGTTGGGGGCTTCGGGCGTTCAGATGGCCACCCGCTTCGTCTGCACCGAGGAGTGTGACGTCTCCCCGGAATTCAAGCAGGCGTACATCGATGCCAAGGAAGAGGATATCATCATTATCAAGAGTCCCGTCGGCATGCCTGGGAGGGCGATCAACAACAAGTTTCTAATCGATGTGCGGGCCGGCAAGGTCAGTGTGAAGTGCCCTTATAAGTGCCTTGCCACCTGCAAAATGGGCGAAGCTCGCTACTGCATCGCCCTGGCTCTGCTCAACTCCTGCGCTGGCGACATGGACCACGGCCTGATCTTTTGCGGCCAGAACGCCTACCGCCTGGACAAGATCGTTACGGTCAAGGAACTCATCGCGGAGCTTCTCGCCGAGTTGGCAGCGCTGTAGGTTTCAGCATAAATATCTGCCGCTAATTCTGCTTATGTTACGACGTTCGATATCCAGGGGGGGCTGGGATTTCTGCCGCCCGAGTGTATTTTCGCCCAAAAAGGAAAAACTCTATCGTTGCCTGCAGATTTAACTTTCCCGGAATTCGTCTGTCTTGGAGTAGGGGTGGGTTATATTAAAACTTGTTTTGCGCCTCCGGTTTTTGAGCAGCTTGGTCTCCGAAAGGTGACGGCCTGCTTGCCGGGTGGGGCAACGACCTATCATAATCGTAAAACAGATTAATAAGGGCTTGGGATGAGATTCGAAATTTATCTGGCGATCATGCTGATTGCATCGCCTGCAGTCGCACAAGACGATCACGAAGCCGGCCCGGTACTCCAGTGCACCAAGATCGCCGGGCAATTGAAAATCGACGGTTCGCTTGAAGATCCCGCGTGGCGAGACGCTAATTGGTTCGATGATTTCCGCCAGAGTGTTCCATATCTCGGCCAGAAGGCTACCGAGAGAACCGAGGTCGCGTTCGTTTACGACACGAAGAACATCTATGTCGCCGTTCGCTGCTTCGACAGCCAGCCCGACAGGATCGTCGCCACGAAGCTGCGCCATCGCGACGAGCCGGGCGACGACGACCACGTGCAGATCATCTTTGACACCTACGGCGACCAGATGCGCGGCTATACATTCATCGTCAATCCACTCGGCAGCAAGGAAGAGGGGCAGGTGGCCGGCCGCCACCAATTTAACTGGGATTGGAACGATGTCTGGGAGGCCAAAGCAGTCGTCACCCAGGGCGGATGGCAGGTGGAGATTCGCATTCCCTTTCGCGTTCTTCGTTTCAGCGGTGCTGCGGAGCAGGAGTGGGGAGTTAACGTCAAGCGCGAAATCAAGCGCAAACAAGAAAAAGACTTCGTCGTCCCGCCGATGCAAATGTATGATATCAGCGCTCTCAATTACGCCGCCTTGCTGACCGGTTTGCGCGATTTGAAGCCTGAGCGCAATCTTCAATTGAAGCCCTACGCGCTCGCCGGCGTCATCCACAAAGCAGAGAACGGCGGCACGGAAGCGCGCAGAGACCTCGGATTGGATGTCAAGTACTCGGTAACTTCCGATCTCACCCTCGATGTCACTATAAACACCGATTTCGCGCAGGTGGAGAGCGATGACGAGCAGGTCAACCTCACCCGCTTCTCGCTCTTCTATCCCGAGAAACGCGAGTTTTTCCTGGAAAATTCACAACTATTCTCTCTTGGCGGCGGAGGCTGGTTCCACGCGCCGGACATTGAACCCTTCTTCAGCCGCAGGATCGGGCTCCATCAAGGTAATACCGTGCCGATTCAGGCGGGCGCCCGCCTATCGGGCAAGATCGGCAAACAGGATGTCGGCCTGCTCTCCGTGCGCACAGGCGCCTCGGACGAGTCCGGGCTGGATACCGGTTTCTATAACGTCGCGCGCGTTAAGCGCTACCTCGGCGGCCGCTCTTATCTTGGTGGGATATTCACGGATTCGCGACGCGGCGATTTCGCCTCCTCAACCATCGGCCTGGACGGTCAGTGGTGGTTCACCCGGGATCTCTACCTCCAAGGCAGCTACATCCACGTGCGCGATCCGCAGTACGAGGACGGCACCGACGCCTACCACCTCAACCTGGACCTCACCACCGATCCGTGGGGATTTACCATTAATTTCAGGGAAATCGGTGAAAACGTCTACCCGGACCTGGGATTCGTGCGGCGTGCAGGCTACCGCCAGCAGGAAGGCTCGTTGAGGCGGTCCTTCCGCACCAACAGCCACGGCATCCGCCGCCACACCTTTCGTGTTCAAGGCGATTTGCTGACGTCGACGATCGAGGAACAGCTCGAAAGCTCAAACTACGGTCTCAATTATGAAATGGAGCTCGAGAGCGGTGACAAGCTCGAAGCGCGTGTTTCTCGGAACTTTGAACGCCTGTTCGAGCCCTTTGACCTGGACGATGAATTAGTCTTCGCACCGGGAGACTACGCCTTCTACAATGCTGAGATTCAATTCGAGTCAGAAAACTCACGCCGCCTGGGGATAGACGCCAACGTCACCGCGGGGCAGTACTACGACGGCAATCGCCTCGAGTTGTCCACCGGCATCCGTTACATTTTCAATCCCCATCTCCGCACCCGGGTTTCTTTCTCGACCTACAACATCGATTCCGATCACGGAAATCTGGACTGGCGCCTATGGGGTTTGCGCCTCGAGTACACGTTAAACTCCTACGTTTCCACCAGCGCATTCCTGCAATACAATTCATCCACCGGCGATGCCACGCTCAACCTGCGCTTGCGCTGGATCCATTCCAACGATTCGGATCTGTTCATAGTCTTTAACGAACGACGCAACAACTCCCTGGATCGCTGGGAACTACAAGGCCGGGAGGCACTTGTGAAGGTTAATTATCGATTCTTCCTGTGACAGCGAAGGGAAATCTGCAATCGACGCTGTGGCGCTGGGCAATAACCAGGATATGATCATCGCCAGATACGATGAAGCATGAAATAAAACGGACCGCGGGGTACGCAAACCGGCAGTACTTCCTCAATGCCTACAAAACCGGGCAGCATGGTTGGGCCGCAGAGGGTCCCGATCCGTATGCCGTTGAGTTGCTGGAAAGGGTGAGGCCTTTGGTTCCGGGCGGGTCGCTCTTGGACATTGGTTGCGGTCAGGGGAGGCATGCCATCGCGGCCGCAAGGCTGGGTTTCAAGGTCACAGCGATAGATTATGAACCTCTTGCACTGGAACGCGCCCGCCGGTGGGCCGATGAAAAAGGCGTCAAGGGAATCGTCTTCAAGACAGCCGACGTCTTCCACTTGCCGTTCAGTGACTCGCAGTTCGATATCGTTTTTGACTACGGCTGCTTTCACCATCAAAAGAAATCTTCGCATAACGCCTACAAGAAGAGCATCTCACGAGTCCTCAAGAAAGAAGGTCTCTTTATCCTGTCCGTTTTCAGTCCGGCTTTTCGCTTGTTTAATAAAGGCGCTCGTAGAAAGTGGCATATCGCCCAGGGTGCGTACCGCAGATTCTTCACTTCAGAGGATATAGAGGAAATATTCGCTCGCCGCTTCGAGATTCTCGAGTTGAAAGAGGAAAAGGGAGGCGATGGAGGATTCTGGCATGCACTGATGAGACACCGCGCATAGCACGCCAGCGCATCTCGCCGAACCGACTGAGCTGTGAGCCCGGATTTCAAGACCTGTCTGTATTTCTTTATATATTTAATAGCGTTGTTTCCAGCGGAAAGGGCGGGAGTCTCACCCATGCCTTAATGGAAATCCACTTCGTTATTTTGACTTTGGTCACTGCTGTTATTATTTTGGGCTTTGAATCCCGGAATTCCGAGCCTCTATTTGGTTCCAAAAAGGGGGGGGTGTTGAAATGAAAGGGTATCGTTTCGAATTGTCTGTGCGTGCTGTATTTATTCTACTCGCGATATCAGTCTGTACATCTGTAGCTTATTCACAACCGGAACAGGAGATCACAAACTCTATCGGTATGAGGTTCCGTCTTGTCCCGGCCGGCTCGTTTATGATGGGCGCTTCGCCGGATGATGGTGAGGCAGATGTCAGTGAAAATCCCCGCCACCGAGTAGAAATTACCAAGCATTTTTATATAGGCGTCCATGTGGTTACCCAGGAGCTGTACGAGCGAGTTACGGAGAAGAATCCCTCTGAATTCAAGGGTGCGGATCGTCCTGTTGAGCTAGTTTCCTGGAACGACGCTGTCGAGTTTTGCCGCAGGCTGAGTGAGATGACAGGAGAAAATTATCGACTCCCTACGGAGGCGGAATGGGAGTATGCATGCAGAGCCGGTACTGAGACGAAGTATTACTGGGGCGACAACATGGATAGTGATTATGCTTGGCACGATGATAACAGCGGTGGCGAGACTCATTCAGTCGGTCAGAAGCATCCCAATGCCTGGGGCATGTATGACATGAGCGGCAATGTCTGGGAATGGTGCCAGGATTGGTTCGATGAGAATTACTACAGTCGATCTCCGGCACAAGATCCAGTAGGCCCTGAATCCGGCACGTCCCGTGTTGTGCGCGGCGGCAGTTGGTATAACTATCCGAAGAGCATGCGATCTTCCTCACGTTTCGGATTTAGGCCTGACAAAGGGAACCACTACATTGGCTTCCGCGTCGTTAGGGAAGTGAAATAATAGCTGTCTTCGGACAATGGCGGCGCAGATGTGGCGCAAGTCACTCCGAGGAGCGCAGAGCTGTCGCAACGCGGAGATTTGAAGCGAGTGATCGCTGGCGGAGAGGGTGGGATTCGAACCCACGGTGGGCGTTAACCCACAACGGTTTTCGAGACCGCCCCGTTCAACCGCTCCGGCACCTCTCCGCTGTCCCGCTACGGCGGCTGGATAGTGTAAGCGGCGGAACGGGCTTTTTCAAGACTGGTATTGGCTTGCGGAAGAAGTAACGAATAGGGCGTCGTTCAACTCGTCGGCCGGCCGGACTTGTTTCGAAGTAGAGCGAAGATTCCTTTCCGCTGTCGGCATGAATACATACAGCAGTATCAGACCCCCCTCGCTCTAATGTCTTCCCGAAGGCGGGCGGCTTACCCTGAAATAAAAAAGTGGGGCCGTTGTGACGGCCCCTGTTTCCGCTGTTGAGGGATAAAAGAAGGTTGAGCTTTTGGTCAGCTCAGCCTCGTGAGGTTGGTATGAATTGAGGTTATTAATGATCCATATCCGTTTTTACAGCTTACATCCTCGTCGTTTACGACGTGGTAATCGATCAGCGACGTGAAGTCCTTATGAAGACCGAAGCGTTTGCGGAATCGCTCGGTGAGACCCTTGTCGATCAGGAGCAACCAGGTCTCGTATTTCTCCTTCTCATCGTGCACGTGCAGAATCAGATCAATATCGGAGGAGAGGCGGGCCTGGTCTTCGATGACACTTCCCATGAGATAAACATCGCGGACCTCAGGGTCACTCAAAAGTACCTTGCGAATCTCCTTGGCAAGCGCATAGCGGAGCGTGCTGTTGGCCCAGAGGTCGGACCTTCTGATCCGCCTGATTACTTCGCCGACGGGCTTGTTGGCACGGAGAGTGCAGAAGTGCAGCGCTGCGTCCATCATCGCTTCCAATTCCTCGGGCCGAGGGTCGCGGGCGAAGCCGTTGCCGTTCCGGTATTCCGGCCCGGTCTTCAGGCTTGACGAATTAATTGCGCCCTGCTTGCCCATCGTTGTTGATCCTCCCGATCTTCTGGATTCTCTCTTACGAAGTAATCGATTCGTTGTCGGCATCAAGGGAAGATGCCGTGCTCCTTGTAAACGGTTTCGAGCCTTGTCAGCGCTACGATGTAGGCAGCGGTGCGCCAGTCGGTCTCAAAACGCTCGGTCATTTCCTTGACCTTGTCGTAGGCAGAGGTGATCTTGCGGTAGAGTTTCTCGTCGACCTCTTCCAGCTCCCACGCTTCGCTGCGCTTGTTCTGCAGCCACTCGAAGTATGAGACGATCACGCCGCCGGCATTACAAAGGATGTCAGGGATGACATCGATGCCCCTTTCGCTAAGGATCCTGTCGCCCTCGGGGTTGGTGGGGCCGTTGGCGCCTTCGGCTACCAGCTTGACGTCAAGCATCGGAGCAGTTTCGGCCGTAATCTGGTTTTCCAGGGCGGCAGGGATGAAGATGTCGGCCTTGGTGGTCATGAAGGTCTTTTGGTCGATCTCCTTGGCCTTGGGGAAGCCGGCGATGCCGCCGTGCTCACGCACATATGCCGCCAACTCGTCGGGATCAATGCCGTCGGTGTTGGCGATCGTGCCTGTGTGGTCATCGACCGCGATTAACTTGGAGCCGTGCGGTTTCAACAATCGCGCGGCCCAGGAGCCGACGTTGCCGAAGCCCTGCGTGATGTAAGTGGCTTTGCTCAAGTCGAAATTCTTGTAACCCGCCCACTTCTCGATGCAGAAGACGATACCCTGGCCGGTCGCCTTGTCGCGTCCGAGGCTGCCGCCGGAGGCGATCGGCTTGCCGGTTACGACGTGGATGTTGCGATTGCGCTCGCGCGGCGGGATGGTCGAGAGGTAGGTATCGAGGATCCAGGCCATGATCTGGGGGTTGGTGTTCACGTCTGGGGCCGGGACATCGTACTCAGGGCCTATGTTGTTGGAGAGCGCGTAGGTGAAACGGCGAGTGATTTTCTCCAGTTCTGACTTGGAATACTTGAACGGATCGATCTGGATGCCGCCCTTGCCGCCACCGAAGGGAATGCCGATGATGGCGCTCTTCCAAGTCATCCAGGTGGCCAGAGCCCGCACCTCGTCGATATTGACCTCTGGGTGAAAACGCAATCCACCCTTGTAGGGCCCGAGCATGTTGTTGTGCTGGACTCGGTAGCCCGTGAACATCTCGATGCGCCCGTCATCCATTCTCACCGGAAAATTGACGACGACCTCGTTCGTGGTCTTAGCGAGGATGCTGCGGACAGCCGGATCCAGGCTCATCTTGTCTGCGGCCTCATTAAACTGCTTCTGCACATTTTCGTAAACGCTGCGGCGTGTTTTCTTAGCCGCAAGCGGTTTTACGGCTGCCTGTCCCATTTCAGAGCTCCTCTTAAGCTGTTTAAATGCGGCTGCCGGATTCTCTTCCGGCTCCGTATGAGATGGAGGGCAAGGAGCGTGCCAGTTTGTACGCTTGCATGACGTTGGTCGCAACCTGTTGACAGTCAATTTGTTGCGGGCAGCGGGGACTGCTCACGCACCGTTCGCAGAGCACTTTAGCCTGTGCTTTTTAGGGCAGGGTGCTGGAAATTGAACAGTCAGGCAAGATTTGAGGTGATCACTGAGTTTATTGGATCGTGTTTTTTACGAGCCGTAGCGATAACGTGGTAGAATATGTTCCGCGCGCGAGTGCATCGCGGCAACCGGTGTGGGGCCTTTGACCAGGAGGAGGCAAGGGGATGTCGGCCTATCCTTCCGTCAGCGATTTTTGGCAAATCCGTTGCCGCAGACTGGGTAAGCTACTTCCTGATGGGCATGTTCTCAAGGATCTGGCCGGTTCGCTTTGGGAGAGTTTCAAGGAGGAGACCCATCAGCTTGCGATTCCCGGCGTGGAAGGAGATCGGCTGAACATCAAGGTTCTCTCGGTTCAGCAGGGTCCGACCAGGCGGTACGCGTTTTACGAGTGGCAGCACGTGCCCGAGAGCTTCCACCAGGTCCAACGCGCGCGGGCAGTTCATGCCAATCTGCGCTGCGCCTTCGCCGGCACCGCCAACGACAAGATCCTGGGAGCGGTCAACGTCAACCTCCAGGAACTGCTGCTTACTCAGGTGGACAAACTCTGCGAACAGATGGCGGCCTGGTGGGAGAAAAACGAGGATACTTACCTTTCGCCCTTCTCCCAGATGGCTTACGTGATGCGCAATTGGCTGGACGGCGTCTATGGAGACAAGCCGGTTGGCGAACACCCTTCTCTCGATGCCTTGAAGGAGATAGATATCGGCCCAAGGGAGCTGATTGCCGAGTGCGCCAAGTCGATTTACTCGATACTCAAGCAACAGCTGAAGCTGAATGACGAGCCGGAAATCGGCCTGATCGGGATCGGCTCGTGGGCGGAGTCGGTCACCTCGGAACTGCGTTGCCTTGGAGCGATTTGCGACCGCTTCGATCATGTCCCGGTCGGCCGTGAGAGGGAGATATTCTTCCTGATTCACAATGAGAACTGCATCACAGCGGACGAAGCCGCCCGCTTGAAATGCAAGGCTCTGGTCGAGATGATACCCGGGCAGATAAATCCGGAAGCCGATGAACTCCTCAAGCAGCGTGAAATCCTCATCGTGCCCGATCTGCTCTGTTCGTGCGCTCAGGAAATCATGGAAGACTGGTGGCTGGGAGGGCGCCGGATGCCGGGCTGGGCGATGGTGCTATTCATCAGGCTCCAGGAACTGTGGGACGAGCTTCAGAAGAAACGAGAGGAACTGGACGCCAACTATCACGACGCGGCTTTCCTGACGGCGCTCGAGAAACTTGCGGATCGCTGGCATATTTGATCGGAGCGGGGGCTTCGTTTAGCATAGGCTTCTCTCCGGCAATTATTGACGCAAGAGTTTTCCTTTACAGGTTAACGGATTTCTCTTATATGTTCGAAAAATTCGCCACAATAAAGAGCAAGCAGTTGGTGCTTGCGGTTTTCGTGTCTGCTGTGCCGTTGCTGCTGGTGGGACAGCTGATCAATGTCCTGACCATGGATCAGATCAGCTCCGACGTAAGGGACGAACTCCGGCAGGTCGTGCGCGACAAGGCTCTTTCGATAGAACAGTGGATGAACGAGCGAAAATCCGATATTCACATGCTGGCCTCGACCGTGTATGTCAAGAGCCTCTTTCACGGCGGTGACCCCAAAGGCTTTCACGAGTTCTATGATACCTTTGCGGAACAGTACGGGAATTACAAGCACTTCTGCGCATGTGACTTACAAGAAAACCTGATTTACTCGTTCCCGGAGCCAATCGAGTTCGGAGTTGAAATTCCGGAACTGCCTGAGCTGCAATTCGGTAGGTCCGTGGTGTCCGACGCCTTTCTCTGGAAAGATAAAGCGCACATCCTGATAGTCTCGCCGGTGGAGGACAATGAGCGGATTATTGGTGAGGTGGTGGTCATCACCAGCCTGGACGATGTAAACGGCATTACCGATAACATTCAGGTCGGAGATACCGGCGAGGCATATCTGGTGGATTCCCGGGGATTCTTTGTCACTCACAAGAACCGTTCAAGCGTTTTGAAGGAGCACGTAAAAGAAGCCGATCCGATTAGAAGGTTAATCTCGGGCGAGGAAAAAGTATTCGTCGGCGAGTTTGTCGACTATCGGGGCGTCCCTGTACTCGGCGCGTATTATTATCTTCCTGAAATGGGTTGGGGTCTGGTGGCTGAGCAGGATGTCGAGGAGGCGTTCGAGCCGACACATAACATGAACCGCACTATCATCCTATTGGTAGTGGTCTCAAGCCTTTTCGCAGCCCTCATTGCATATTCACTCAGTGCGAATATCCTCAGACCGCTTGGCGTTCTCAAAAAGACGATAGAGAAGATCAGAGAGGGCGAACACGATACCCGCTTTCCGGTGCGCCGCCGCGACGAAATCGGCATCACCGGGGAGATCTTCAATGAAATGCTCGAGAGGCTCGAGAAGACACAGCAAATGCTGAAGAAGAGAGTTGAGGCCGCCGACCGCGAGTTGATCTCGGCCCATAGGGAGTTGCAAGCAAGGCACAAGCAGCTCATGCATGCTCAGAAACAACTTTTGAGAACCGAGCGATTATCAACTATGGGTGAGGTGGCCGCAGGCCTGGCCCACGAAATAAACAATCCGCTTACTACAATAAAAATGCTGATTAACAGCATCGAGGATGATGATGTCATTAGTTCCGAACGCCGACACGCATTGAGGATAATTGCTGAGGAAATCAACAAGGTAGCCTCAATGATCGGACGTTTCATGGATCTCACTCATCCGCGTAAGATGCGCTCCGAGCCTATTGTCATCGAGAAGGTAATCGACAGGACTATGGCGCTGGTCCGCCCCAAGCTGGACGGGGTGGGGATCACGGTCAGTTTTGATATCCCCAAGGAGATTCCCAGCGTGGTGGGCGATGAGCGCCAGCTCGGCCAACTACTGCTCAACCTGATTCTCAACAGCATCAACGCCATGCCAAACGGAGGCACAATCAAGATCTCCGCTGAGGAGCACAGCGACAAAGAGAGCGGCCGCAGATACCTAAGGATAAAGTTCAGCGATACCGGCAGTGGCATTTCGGAAGTTATCATCAACAAGATATTCAACCCGTTCTTCACAACGCGTGCCGACGGAACGGGTCTCGGTCTTTCGATAGTGGCGCGCATCGTAGAGAGCCACGGCGGCTATATCAAGGTACGCTCGGCCCCTGGAGCGGGCACGACATTCTTCATAGACCTGCCGGAGAGCTGACGATGAGGGATTACGTCTGTTGCGGTTTTTATCCTTACCATGATACGCATAAGCGCTGAGTTATTGCGGAGGCGGAAATGAGCCGGATACTAATTGCCGATGATGATAAAAACCTTCGCTATTCCTTCCGCACCCTGATGAGAAAGGAAGGCTACGAGATAGACGAAGCTCCGGACGGCCTCACGGCAATCGAGATGGTGGAAAAGAACGACTACGACGCCGTGGTGATGGATATCCGCATGCCGCAAATGAGCGGTCTCGAGGCGTTCACAAGGATACACAAGAGGTATCCCAAACTGCCGGTAATCATCGCCACAGCATATGGCACTACCGAGACGGCGATTGAGGCCATGAGTTTGGGCGCTTTCGATTACGTCCTTAAACCGTTCGACGTGAAGGGATTAAAGCGGATCATTGCATCCGCTGTCGAGAACAGCAGGTTGATCAAAGACAAGGTTCGCCTTCCCGACGCGCCGAGTGACGGATCGGGCACGGCCCGAATAGTCGGATCGTCTCCGGCGATGCAGGAGGTTTACAAACTCATCGGCAAGGTCAGCCGCACCGACGCCACCGTCCTGATAACCGGCCCCTCCGGGAGCGGTAAAGAGCTTGTCGCGCGGGCGATCTTCAACTACAGTCCCCGGCGGGACAAGCCGTTTCATGCCGTAAATTGTGCCGCTCTTCCCGAGAAACTGCTGGAGAGCGAACTTTTCGGCCACGAGAAGGGAGCTTTTACAGGTGCGCATGAGACGAGGCTCGGGCGATTCGAGCGCAGCGACGGTGGCACCTTGTTTCTCGATGAGATCGGGGATATGCCCCTGCTGATGCAGACAAAGATACTCCGCGTGCTCCAGGAGCAGAGTTTCGAGCGCGTGGGAGGCACGAGAACAATCCACGTGGATGTGCGGATTGTTGCCGCCACGAATCAGAATCTCGAGGAACTGGTTGCAACGGGGCAGTTCCGTGAAGACCTGTATTACCGTCTGCGCGTCGTCCACATCTCGTTGCCGCCGGTCAACGAGCGGCGCTCCGACATCCCCGGGCTCGTCGATTACTTCATCCGCCGGTTTAACCGTTCGACAGAGCAGAAGATCGAAGGAATTACGGAAGAGGCAATGGGATTCCTCTGCGACCACCCGTGGCCGGGGAATGTTCGCGAGTTACAGAATGCGGTTGAGAGGGCCATGGTGCTCAACCCGGGCGGAGTTCTCAGGATAGGGGATTTCTCATTCCTGGAAGCAGGAGAGCAGCCAAGGTTGCACGCTCCGAGCGAAGATGATCTGGTGGATTTTGCCTCTCGGCTAATGCAGAGGGCTTTGCAGGATCCCTCGATCGAGCTTATTCCCGCGATGGAGCGGATACTAATTGAGCGTGCACTCGGCGAGACCGGGGGAAACCAGGTCAAGGCGGCGAAGTTGCTGGGCATAAGCCGCAATACCTTGCGTAACCGCATCGAGCGTTTCGGGATAAAAACTGAGAATTAACGGCAGTTTCGTAATGACAACTTTCAAAGGAAAATGCGGGTAATCACCTTCATGTGATTTGCTGGGGGGGGGGCTTTGAGGGATCAACGCCTATCCTGGAAAAACCCATGCAGTAAAGCCGAGCACTCTTCGGCGAGAATGCCGCGGATAATTTCGATTCGGTGATTGAAATGCGCTTCCTGCAGGTGGCTCTGTAGAATCCGGCTCATGCCGACCTTCGGGTCGTCCGCACCGTACACCAGCCTGGCAACCCTCGCGTGCAGCATCGCACCAAAACACATCAGGCACGGTTCGAGAGTGACATAAATTTCCAAGCCTTCGAGTCGGTATACGCCGAGCTTCCTGGCGGCGGAGCGCAGGACAAGGATTTCCGCATGGGCAGTAGGATCGGTCCTGCTTATCGATGAATTATGCTTAGCAGCGATGACTTCGCCGCCCATAGAAGCGACGGCCCCGATAGGCACCTCGCCCTTCTGCCTTGCCAAATCGGCTTGCTCAAGAGCAAGCCTCATGTAGTGTTCGTGCTGCATGCCAGAAACAAGCAATCATCCGTTGTCATACGAATGATCAATATAACATGAAAGCGCCGATTCATCTGCCGTCGAGCGGAGAGTCATCTTAGGTGTGAAATGTTGTTTGGATATTACTCGCCGCTTGTTTAATACGCCTATTTCCGATTATAATTCTTTTGCATTTAACAGGTTAGATCCACCCTTCAGGCTACGGACCAGATTGAATAAAAAAACAGATTATTATAACGACTTGAAAAAAGGATGATTGTTTCATCGCGGTCTGGAGCAGAGGGGAAGCCGGTGGCAACTTAGCATTTTATTATCGCGACCGGTGATCGGGGGGATAATCCTCATTTGAAGCGAACCGTATGTTAAGCGGTTCTTTTCAAGTCTCATTCTTCGAGGATGGAGCGTTTCGACTGTGGTGGATATCTGCTGCCAGTTGACTCGACAGCGATCCGAAATATGGCGTTTCGCTATTTGTCTTTGATACAAAACAGTTACTCACGCACCTTTTGGGAGATTGTCGAATCGGGATTTCTACAGATGACCGACTGCGTAATGCGTAAACAGGAGCAAGTTAATGGCAGCGAAAGATAAAGATAAAAAATCAAAAAAGAACAAGTGTGTCCCGAAGAAGAGCACAAAGAAGAAGTCTCCCGTTATAAAGCAGGCTGCGAAGCCCAAATCTGCCGGAAAGGGGAAGGCAACAGCTGCCTCCCCAAACGGAAATGCCGTCCTTGTCGAAAAGTTGAACAAGCTCTGCGAAGCACTGGTTTTTGCCGAGCCGTCCGATTTTCCCGCGTTGACGGATATCCTCGTGAGGCTTGAGGAAACTGCCAAGCTGACCGCGCAAGCGAAAATGGAGAGAGCGTCGGAGGCTGCCACGTCGGCTTGCAAGCTTATCGAATTACTTATTCTTGAAGAGCTGGAAGATCCTCAGAAGGCAATGGATGCCGTGGGCGGAACGGTCTCCGCACTGCTGGAAATCGTCAGAGACGGACGCGAAGCAGACGAGGTCGAATTCCCGAGTGAATCAGCGACTGATGTTAATCACAAGGTGGCAGAAGTATCCGGCCTTTCGGGATACAAGCTTCCTTCGCATATAGACGAATCGATCTTCTCCGAGTTTCTCGAGAGGCAAACCGGCAACCTCGACGATCTTGAAGCCCTGATACTGCATCTTGAAAAAATGGAGGACGAGAGCAAGCTTGGCGAGCTCAGGCGCATGCTCCATACCCTGAAGGGCGAATCGGCGCTGCTCGGGATTTCCGAGATGGAGCGGCTATGCCATGCGGCCGAGGACATGCTGAATACGGTGCGTCCCCAGCAGGCTATCGATGCCCTTCTAGCCGTCAAGGACTGGCTCGGCAAAGCCTTTACCTACCTCTCGACCGGAGAAAGTGCGCCCGGGGATGTCAATGAGGTCCTGAGTGCGATGAGCTTGGAAGCAGTAGAGGCAGCAGAGCCTTACCCGGAATCCGAGGAGGAGGCGCCGGCCGTCAGCCAGCCTCGATATCTTGAGGGCGATTTGGATCTTCTTGGCGACTTTGTCACCGAAGCCCGGGATCATCTGGACACCGCTGATATTCACATCCTCACTCTCGAGACCGAATCCGAAGATGCGGAGGCGTTGAATGCCGTCTTCCGGGCATTCCACACCATAAAGGGAGTGGCAGGCTTCTTGGCGCTCGACGAAATGGGATCGCTTGCACACGAAGCAGAAAACCTTCTCGATAAGGCCCGTAAAGGCGACTTGAGGCTGGACGGCGTCGCAATCGACGTGACATTCGACGCCGTGGACATGCTTAAAAAACTGGTCGGATTTGTCAGCTACTCACTTACGACGGGGGAACCGCTGAAAAGCGATTCCGCCCTTCCATCACTGCTCAGGCGAATCCGAGAGGTGGCGGCCGGCAGGATACCGAGTGCTAGTTCTCCCTCAGATGCTCCGGCGGCTGATAAGCTCGGTCATATCCTGGTCGAAAGCGGAGCAGCCTCGATGGAGAGCGTAGAGGCGGCCCTCGAACGGCAAGGTAAAAAACCTCAACAGAAGAGACTTGGCGAAATACTTGTTGAGTCGGTAGCTACCTCAAAACACAAGGTAGAGCGCGCGCTCGCGAAGCAGCAGGATGATCCCACTGAGACCAAAATCGGCGAGATTTTGGTGGAGAGCGGATCGATACGCAGTGAAGATGTCGAAGCCGCTTTGGAGAAGCAGAAGGATGAGCCCAAGAGCGAGCGGCTTGGGGAGATTCTTGTCCGCGATGGAAATGCCTCGGCCAGGGAGGTCGCCAAGGCCTTACGTACCCAGCGGAGTGGCGGTATCACTACAGTACAAGTGAAGGAGACACTGAAGGTCGATGCAGAACGCCTGGACCGTCTGGTGGACATGATAGGAGAGCTGGTAATCGCCGAGTCGATGGTCAGTCAAGCGGTAGAGGTTGGCAAGATTACCTCGACGGAATTCTCACGCCATTTGCAACAGCTCGACAAGATCACGCGGGAACTGCAGGAGATGGGTACGTCGCTCAGGATGATTCCGGTGCGAGCGACATTCCAAAAGATGGCGCGGCTGGTTCGCGATCTCTCGAAGAAATCGGGCAAGCAGATCGATTTCCGCATGACCGGCGAGAATACTGAGCTTGACAAGACGGTAGTCGACCAAATAGGCGATCCGCTGGTCCACATGGTGCGCAATGCGGTCGACCACGGCATAGAAAGCGATCCCGAGCAGAGGATTAAGGCCGGCAAGCCGCGATTTGGAAGGGTTGAGCTGCGTGCCTTTCACAAGGGTGGTAGCATATTTATTGAAATAGAGGATGACGGCCGTGGGCTCGGTCGCGAGGGCATTACTCAGAAGGCGATCGAGCGTGGTTTGATCAAGAGCAGCGAGGGTATGACCGACAAGGAAGTATTCAACCTGATATTCGAGCCCGGCTTCTCCACTGCAAGAAAGGTAACCGATGTCTCGGGTAGAGGCGTGGGGATGGACGTGGTCAAGCGTAACATCGAGGCACTCCGGGGCTTGGTGGAGATTCGTTCTGAATTGGGGAAAGGCAGCATTTTCACATTGCGATTACCTCTGACGCTGGCAATAATTGACGGAATGGTTATAAGAGTCGGCGGGGAGCGATATATCATCCCGACTCTCTCAGTGGTTAGGTCAATCCAGCCCAGGAAGGAAGATATTTCGACGGTATTTAAGCGCGGTGAGATGCTCAGTGTCCAGGGTGAGCTGATTCCCCTGTTCAGGCTAAGTACCCTTTTCCGCATTAACGACGCCGAAGTTGATATTACAAAAGCACTGGTGGTGGTGGTTGAAGATGACGGAAAGCTCGCAGGCCTGATCACGGACGAGCTTGTGGGACAACAGCAGATCGTGATCAAGACGCTTGGAGGGATGCTTCGCAATTCTCCCGGACTTGCTGGTGGCGCCATCATGCCCGATGGCAAGGTCGGCTTGATTCTCGATGTCGGCGGCCTGGTAAAGCTTGCTTATTCTGAAAAAGGTCGATCCGAAATAGGCGGCGACGCGGATGAGCAGCCTGCAGTGGAGGGCCATGACACCGAGAAAAATGATTAAAACGGCGTCGAGGGCGGGACATCAGGAAAGAAGGAAAGCTAAGAGTAGCAAATGGCATTCTCAACCGACGCTCCGGGTACGCCATGGATTGGGATCGAATATCTTTATAAAGAGCTGGAAGGAGGCCAATAGATGGCAGAAAAGAAAGACGAATCGCTGGCCGAAAAAGCGGGTAAGTATCTGACATTCACACTGGGTGACGAGGTCTACGGACTTGAGATACTCAAGGTTCAGGAAATCATCGGGATGATGAGTGTTACACGTGTTCCAAGAACCCCCGATTTTATCCGCGGAGTAATCAATTTGCGCGGGAAAGTCATCCCCGTTGTCGACCTGCGGATCAAATTCGGACTGGATGCGAAGGACGATACGGAGAAAACAGTCATAATCGTTGTCCAGGTGATCCGCGATTCACAGCCGGTGACCATGGGAACCATCGTCGATGAAGTCTCGGAGGTGATGGATATCGAAGCGGGACAGATTGAGCCTCCACCCCAGCTCGGAGCAGATGTTGATACCGATTTCATCCTCGGCATGGGCAAAATAGCCGACAAGGTGGTTATGCTGCTTGATGCCGATAAGGTCCTGACGGGGACTGAGATAGAGCTGATCGATAAGTTTAGCCAGACCTAATTTGTCGTCTTGAGCTCTCTTCTTGCCTCAGGTGACTTTTAGCTGACCCCAGCGGAACACCAGGGAGTATGGCTTAAACGGCGTGGCACAACGTCACGATGAATTAATCAAGCCCGGAGAGTGCAACGGAGGTTTTTCGGATGAAGATAGAGTATATAAATCCGTTTATTGATAGCGTTCACAAGTTGTTTTCAGCGATGCTGGGCAGCAAAGTAGAGCAGGGCCAGATCGGTGTCGCCAAGGACAGTTCGGTTCCTTACGAGCTGACTGCTCTCATCGGATTGAGCGGTATGGCACGTGGCACGGTTGCGATTTCTTTTCCTGCCGAAACTGCAGTTGCGATGGTTGGGAAGATGCTGGGAATCGAGGTGGGCGAGCTTAACGGGAGTATCACTGATGGAGTAGGTGAGATCGTCAATATCGTTGCCGGTAGCGCCAAGTCGAAGTTCACCGGTGACGGCTCACCTATCGATCTTAGCCTTCCGAACGTCATCCGCGGGAACAACTACACCATCGAATACCCGTCGCAGGCAGTATGGTTGGAAGTTCCGTTCGAGAGCGAACTTGGACCGTTCAACCTGAGGGTCACATTTGAATTAGACAAAAAGGGAGGTAGATAGATAATGAAGGCACTTGTTGTTGACGATTCCGAGGTCATGCGGAAGGTTGTCATGGGTGCACTCTCCCGGGCGGGGATAACAGACGTCGATCAAGCCGGAGACGGCAATGAGGCCGTAGAGAAGATAAAGAACGGCATGGAGTATGACCTGATCCTGATGGACTGGTACATGCCTAACATGCTCGGGATAGATGCGGTGCGGGCGATCCGGGCTTCCGGCAGCACCATACCGATAATCATGGTTACCACCGAAGCCGAGAAAAGCCGCGTAATAGAGGCGCTTAAGGCTGGCGCGAACAATTACATCATCAAGCCTTTCGAACCCTCGGCTATCGTACAGAAGATCAAGGACACAATTGGCGGCTGATCAGTGTTTGTACCGGAGACAATGTTGCAGATTATAGAAGTGAAATAATGGGGAATTCCTGCTGTGTTTACAGGTAACCCATCTTTAGGCAATTTTCACAGAGCGTATGACAGCGTGAGTGACACCCCATAGACAGGCTGCTTGAGAAGTGGATAAGCGAACTTTTGATAAAATCAGGGAGATAGTTTACGACAAAAGCGGTATCTCCCTGTCTCAGGGCAAGGAAGCACTCGTGCGGGCGAGGATCGGGAAGCGAATGCGGGCCCTGAATATACGGCAGCACCACGAATATCTCGATCGCGTACTGAACGATGAAAGCGGAGAGGAAATAGTCAATCTGCTTGACGTGATTGCCACCAACGTCACGAGCTTTTTCCGCGAGGCGAATCATTTTGATTTCCTGAAGGGTGTCTTCCTGCAATGGTTGAAAACAGGCCAGAAGCGTTTTCGTTTCTGGTCGGCGGCCTGCTCCACCGGAGAAGAACCCTACACGTTGGCTATGGTTCTCAGCGAGGCCGCTTCGAGCTACGGCAATATCGATATCAAGATCCTGGCAACCGACATCTCCACAAGAGCCCTGGCGGTTTGCCTGAATGGCACCTACGAGGAGCAGAAGCTGAAGGCAGTGCCCAAGCTGCTCCTGCATCGTTATTTCGAGCGCTCGAAGGAGGGCGACAAGGCCTTTTTCACAGTCAGTGGCGCTATAAAGAATATGATCGTCTTCAGGCGTCTCAATCTATCGAAACCGCCGTTCCCCATGCGCGGGCCGCTCGATGCGATCTTTTGCCGTAACGTAATGATCTACTTCGACAATATCGTCAGGAGAAGGCTTCTTGACAACTTGTACAATCTGCTTAAACCAAGTGGCTATTTAATGGTCGGCCACGCTGAGAGCCTGACGGGCATGGTCAGCGACTTCAAGTCCGTTAAGCCGGCGATTTACACTAAGTGATACGCATGATTAGATTGTTCGCACGAAAGAATGGCGCATGAATCACGTTATCGGCATTTCGGAGATGAAGGTCAGCAATAAACCGGGAGATGCACTCGTAACATATTCTCTCGGCTCATGTGTGGGTGTCACGCTCTACGATCCGATTGCCGGAGTGGGTGCCCTGTTGCACAGCATGCTTCCTCTCTCGAAGATAGACCGGCGAAAAGCCGAAGCCCGGCCCTTCATGTTCGTTGATACGGGCGTAACGCAGATGCTGCAGACGGTTTTCGACCTTGGCGCACAGCGTTCCAGGCTGATTGTGAAGGTGGCCGGCTGCGCCTCGCTGCTGGACGACAAGAAACTGTTCAAAATCGGCGAGCGCAATTATACGGTGCTGCGAAAAATACTCTGGAAGAATAACATTCTTATCACGGCGGAAGATGTTGGTGGCACGATCTCCCGGACGATGCATCTCTACATGGCGGATGGCCGTACGACAATAAAGTCGGGTGGCAACGAAAAGGTGTTGGCATGAGTCTCAGGGAAGTAATTATTTCCACCACGAGAAGAGTGCCTGCAATCCCGACCGCTGCGGCCAGAGTCTCGACGTTGTTGCAGAACCGCGATGTGAAGATTTCAACTCTCTCCCGGGCAATAGAACACGATCCCGCGCTGGCTGCGAACGTCTTGCGTATGGCCAACTCAGTCTATTTCTCCGGGCCTAGGACGGTCGGCTCTATCAAGGAAGCGATAATGCGTCTTGGCACGAGCCGCGTTTCCGGCCTGACCCTTGCCTCCGCCATAGCGCCCTTGGCCGGCGTGGCGATCAAGGGCTACGACCTGAAGCCCGGCGATTTGTGGCAGCATTCGGTATCCGCTGCTGTGTGCGTCGACCAGCTCATCGAGACCCTGGCCTTGGAAGCGCCCGATTACACTTTCACTGCCGCGCTGCTGCACGACATCGGCAAAATCGTTCTGGGGACTTTTGTTGATGTGGACGCAGCGTTGATCATGGAGCTCGCTTTCAAGGAAGGCGTGTCCTTTGAAGAAGCTGAAATGAGGGTGCTTGGAATCAGCCACCCGGAAGTGGGTGCGATCCTGCTGGAGAGCTGGAATCTACCTAAATTCGTCGTCGATGCAGTCAGGTGGCATCAGCAGCCGGATGAGTACGAAGGTGATACTGAACAGATGATAATCGACCTGGTGCATGCCGCCGATGCCCTGAGCATGGTCGGGGGAATCGGCACGGGCAGTGACGGACTGAACTACAGGGTCAGCAAACTGGTGGCCGAGCGGTTGGGCCTCAACAACGCTATCGCCGAAACCGTCGTACTGAAAATGATAAGCGGCCTTGAAGAAGTTAAAGAGTTATTCGGCGAAGACTGGGGGAGGTAACAAAGTGGCCTATAACGTACTGGTCGTTGACGACTCGGTTACCGTGCGCGCTGTGATCGCCAAAACGCTGGAAATTGCGGGAGTGCCGATCAACGAACTCTACCAGGCATCCAACGGGCAGGAAGCGCTGGATCTGATGGCGGAGAACTGGGTGGATCTGATCTTTGCCGATATCAACATGCCCGTAATGAACGGTATCGAGTTTGTTGAAAGAATGAGTACAGAAGGGCTGCTGGGCACCATCCCGGTTGTGATCGTCTCCACCGAGGGAAGCGCGACCAGAATAGAGCAGTTGCTTCGCAAAGGAGTCAGCGCCTATATCCGCAAGCCGTTCACTCCCGAGATGCTGCGGGAGGTGGTGGACCGGGTTATGGAGTCCGGAAATGAAGGATGAAGAAAGCAGAGAGAAGATCGACGAAATCTTCTGCGATGTCATCGAAAAAATGGCTTTCATGTTCGGCGAGCCGGTCACTGGAGACGAATTGCCGCCAAGCGGCCCGCATTTCTACAGCACCGAAATGAGCTTCCACGGTGCGAGGGAAGGATCGCTCATCATCGCCGTGCCCGCCGCGATGTGCGCCGAGATTGCTGCCAATGTGCTGGGAGTCGATATCGATTCCGAACTCGCAGAATCTCGAAGCTGCGACGCGCTCAAAGAACTGCTGAATGTCACGTGCGGTAACATTCTCACCGCTTTGGCGGGTGAGGAGCCGGTTTTCGACCTCCATCCCCCGACGCTTTCGGAGATGGACGAAGATGGCTGGAACAAGTTTCTTGCCGATGGGGACACTCTGGCTTACAACGTCGATGAGAACCCTGTGCTATTAAAATTCAGCTTTAAGTCCTGATTCCATGACGATTAAAGTTCTGATTGTCGATGATTCGGCCCTGGTGCGCCGCACTTTTGTCAACGAGCTCTCTCGTGACCCGGAGATCGAGGTGCTCGGAACGGCTCCGGATCCGTACGTCGCACGCGATAAGATCGTAAAGCTCCAGCCCGATGTGATCACCCTCGACATCGAGATGCCGCGGATGGACGGGATCACATTTCTAAAAAAACTGATGCGCTATTACCCCTTGCCGGTGATCATCGTCTCCTCGCTTACTCCCAAAGGCAGCGAGCTTGCGCTGGAAGCGCTGGCGGCGGGTGCAGTGGAAGTGATGAGCAAGTCGGGCGAGGTCTACTCGGCCGGCGATCTGAGTGTGCAGCTGATCGATAAGATCAAGGCCGCCTCGCGGGTGAATGTCAAACGCCAGCAGGAGTTGGCCGCCTCGCGTCCTCCTCAAAGAGTGCCCCAACGTCTGGCCATGACGAAAACCACAAACAAGGTGGTTGCCATCGGTGCATCCACGGGCGGGACACAGGCTTTGCAGCAGGTTCTCATGGCAATGCCTCCCATGGCGCCGGGAACAATAATCGTGCAGCACATGCCTGAGAATTTCACCACGGCGTTTGCTAGGCGACTCAACGGCCTCTGCGCGATCGAGGTCAAGGAAGCGGTGGACGGCGATTCGGTGACCCCTGGCGTGGCTCTCATCGCCCCCGGTAACTACCACATGCTGTTGAGACAGTCGGGCTCCCGGTATTACGTTCAGGTAAAAAGCGGGCCGCTAGTCGGCCGCCACCGCCCCTCGGTTGACATGCTCTTCAAGTCAGTCGCCCGCTTTGCCGGCGCAAACGCGGTTGGCGTGATCATGACAGGCATGGGGCGCGATGGGGCTGATGGAATGCTCGAGATGAAGAATGCCGGTGCCGAGAACATAGCCCAAGACGAAAAAAGCTGCATCGTTTACGGCATGCCCAAAGAGGCCGTTGCGATCGGAGCCGTGCATCATATCGTTTCTCTCGACTTGATTCCGCAGAAAATACTCGATCTTGCACAGAAGTAGATCGTACAAACCTGTTGTACCAAACTCATCCGGCCGTCCTTGTGCCATCAAAACGAGAAGGGTATACTTTGCCAATTTCTTAACGAAATTGAGGGAATCCGATGCCGATAGACTATCGTTACTTCAAGTTCAGGGAACACGCACTCGGCAAGCAACCGACCGATCTGCTGCTTACCGGCTGCAGGCTGGTTAACGTGTTGTCCGGGCGAATTGAGGAGGGAGTATCAATCGCCATCGCGGGCAGCCGGATTGTGGGCATCGGCGATTACCCGAGCAACGAAGTTATCGACGTGGGCGGGCAGTTTGTCTACCCGGGGCTGATGGACGCCCACATGCACATCGAATCTTCTAAGTTGACGATTCCCCAGCTTGCCAGGTTGTTCAGCAGGCATGGAACCACCTCAATTTTCGCCGATCCCCACGAGATCGCCAATGTGGCCTCGATCGAGGGAGTGAGTTACCTGCTCGACACAGCCGCCTATAACGACCGCGTCAGCGTCTATTTCACCATCCCCTCCTGCGTCCCCGCGATTCCTGATCCCGAGATCGAAACCTTCGCGGCTTACCTCGGCCCGACCAAGCTGAGAACGTTCTTCAACAATCCATGGTTCGTCGTCCTCGGCGAAATGATGAATATGCCGGGCGCGATTTACGGCGACGAGAAAGTACTGCGCAAGCTGAGCGACTTCCGCGCGCTGGGTGTGCCCATCGACGGCCATGCGCCCCTCCTGGGAGGCAAGGAGCTTAACGCCTATATCTACCTCGGGATCCGCAGCGATCACGAGAGCACAGGCGCCGCCGAGGCCCAGGAGAAGCTCGACCGCGGCATGCACATCATGATCCGCGAGGGGAGCAGCGAATCGAACCTCCGCGATCTCCTGCCGATTGTCAATGATCTGAATTCGAACCGCGTAATGTTCGCCACCGACGACGTCGATCCGATCGACCTGATGGAGCGCGGCCACATCAATTACAGCCTGCGCGTGGCGGTGGAGGCAGGGCTCGATCCCGTGCGCGCCATCCAAATGGCGACGATCAATACGGCTACCTATTTTCGGCAGCGCGAGATCGGAGCGATCTTTCCCGGAGCGCGGGCGGACATCGTGATTTCACCCAATCTGCGGCAATTCCAGCCGTCGTCGGTGATGCGCGGCGGCAGGTTCGTCCTCCGCGACGGGGAGGAAGTGCCTGTGGGGCGCGACGTCGATCGTTTTCTGCGATCGATGATGAACGTCTCGCTGCCGGAAGCGAACGCGCTCGGAGTCAAAGCACGGGGCGGGAGAATCAGGGTCATCAAGATCATCGAGAATCAGATCGTCACCGAAGAAGCGATCATCGAGCCAAAAGTCGAAAAGGGCTTCCTGGTACCCGACTCCGGGCGCGATGTCGCCAAGATCTGCGTCTTCGAGCGCCACCGCAACAGTGGCAGCTTTGCTGTCGGTTTCATCCAGGGGCTCGGCCTCAAACGGGGTGCCATCGGCTCCTCAGTCTCGCACGACGCCCACAACATCATCGTCGCAGGCATGGACGACCGCTCGATTCTCAAAGCGGCGCGGGCGATCGAAGAGATGCAAGGCGGACAGGTGGCCGTAGCCGGCCGCAAGCAAACCCGGATTCCGTTACCTGTCGCGGGTCTGATGAGCGATCTGTCGTTCGAAGAGGTGGTCGCGCAAGAGAAGCGTATGACACTGTTTTGCCGGGAGGAGCTGGGGAGCAAGCTGCACAGCCCCATCACCACGCTCTCGTTCATGGCTTTGCCGGTCATCCCGCTGCTGCGCATCACCGACAAAGGCCTGATACGCATCGAATCAGGGCAGTACCCGAAGCACGTGCCCCTGTTTGCTGGATAGGGTCCCTCGGCATTAAGCGGAAGAAAAGGGCAATTCGCCGAGGCGAACCGTCCTGGTTGTCAGCACCACCAATTCTCAAGCGCAGAACGATTCGATCCGCTCCATCTCTCGTTCCGCCCGCATCAACGCCGCGGTGCTCACCTGCGGCAGGCCCTTGGTGGCGATTTCATCAATCGCCTCCAGCATCATGTCGACCTCCTCGACGGAGTTGATGATGTGGGTCGAGACGCGGACCGCATTGAGGTCATGGCCGATGGTGCGCGGGTAGAGGCCGTAATGCTCATTCAGCGCGGCTAGGACCGTGGTGTTTTCATAATCGGGTAGGCTCAGCGTCGTGAGTCCGGCGGAAAGTTCCGGGTCGTTCGACGTGTAGAGCCTGAGCCCGGAGATACTTGCCAGCCCCGTGCGAAGGCGTGTGGCGAGGAAGCGAACGCGGCGCTCGATCTTCTCCCGGCCGATGGCCTTCTGGAACTCCATCGCCGCGATCAGGGAAGCCCAGCTCGGCGTGTTGACACTACTGCGCGCCATGAATTTGCCGGCGTCGTGAGCGACGTCCCAGCCGCCGCTGACAATCAGCGGGTCGATCCACTCAAGATGCTCTTTCTTGACGTAGAGGAGCCCCGTGCCGAGCGGTCCGCAGATCCACTTCTGACCGCTGGTGGCGTAGAAATCGCAGCCGAGATCGTGGAAGTCGAGCTTCAGCATCCCGAGCGGGTGGGCGCCGTCGACGAGAACCAGCAAGTTTCTGCTGTGCGCCATCTCGCTCAATTCCTTAATCGGCATGAGAAGCGAGGTCGTGTAGCAGAGATGGCTGATGCAAAGGACTTTGGTTTTGGGGGTGATCGCCGCGGCAGCCGCTTGCACCAGTTCTTCCTTACTTTTTGGTGGCGTGCTGGTGGGAAAGTGATTAATGACAATGCCGTCCTGTTTGCGGCGCAGGTTCCAGGGCTCGTTGCCGCTTGGGTGCTCCTGGTCACTCAGCAGCACCTCATCGCCAACCTCCAGCCTCAAGCCGTGCACGATCGCGTTCATGCCGTCGGTCGTGTTGTACATCAGCGCGATCTCATCCTTGTCCGCGCCGACGAATTCGGCTACTAGCGGCAGCTTGGCTGTCACGTATTTTTCGTAGACTTCCCACTCCTGCCAGGGATCTTCGGCGATTATGCGAGTGCAGTTGTGCTGGCAGTCGACGGCGTTGAAGGGTGATGTGCCTTTCGTGCCGGTGTTGAGAAAGTGGTAGCCGGGCCGGAGCGCGAAGCAGGAGCGGACCATGCTCCAGTAGGCTTCGTCGTCTTCCGGCGAGGCAAGGGCGGAGAGAGGCGGCGCCGGCGACGGCCGCAGCGCTGCTGCCGATAAAGCGGGTACGGCCGCGGCGGCGGCCAGACCTTTTAGAAATGACCGGCGCTTCATGGAAGGCAAAGTTGAACCGACACCATTAACGGATTTTGGGATTGAAGGCATGGCATTTTCCCCCAATTCTGGAAAATTTTTCCCCTACGAATAAAAAGATATTAACAAAACGATACCACAAGTTGCAAGGCAGGTCAGTTGTGATCTGAGGCAGAATCAACAGGGGCGGCTAAGAACCGCCCCTATTATCACCCGCAGGATTATCACTCCGATGGGCCGTGGCCTATCCAGCGCTCGAACCAGGCGTGAACCTCGTTGTACCACAGGCGAGAATTCTGCGGCTTCTGGATCCAGTGGCCCTCGTCGGGGTAGTGGAGCAGCTTGGCGGGGATTCCGCGGATCTTGAGCGTATTGTAGCATTCGAGCCCCTGAGTGACGACGACGCGGTAGTCGAGGTCGCCGTGGATGATCAACATCGGAGTTTCGATGTTTGCGGCGAAGCGGTTCGGGCTCCAGAGGTCGGTGCTCTCCTGGTTGTCCCACGGGAAGCCGCCCCAGCGGCGTTCGCGGTAGCGCGGAGTGTCGGAGGCGAACATGCCGTGGTGGTTGAAGTTGCCGGCATGGCTGATCAGGCAGGCAAAGATATTGGTCTGCGTGGCGATCCAGTTGGCCAGATAACCCCCGTAGGAGCCGCCGCCGGCCGCCATGCGCTTCTCATCGATATAGCCGAGACCCAGCAGATATTCAGTCCCCTTCATCACATCTATGTAAGGCTTACCGCCCTCGGCCCCGGCAATCGAATCGTAGTACTTCTGCCCGAACGTGCTGCTGCCGTGGAAGTTGACGCAGGCGACCAGATATCCGGGAGCGCCGAAAAGCTGGGCGTTCCAGCGGAAGTGGAAAGAATCGCCGAAGACGCCATGTGGGCCACCGTGGATCATCTGCACGAGCGGCCATTTCTTCCCCGGGTCGAAGTCGGCCGGTTTGAGCAGCAGTATCTGGACGGAGTCGCCGTCGGCGCCCTCGAAATAATGTTCCTCGACGCTGTGCCAGGCTATGCCGGCGAGGAGCTCATCGTTGAAATGGCTGAGCTGAATCTCGCCCGTGCCGTCGACGTTCGCTCCTAATATCGTCGGCGGCATCGAGAACGACTGGCGCGAGAAGTAGACTTTTTGACCATCAGGCGAGAGCTGTACCGAACTGTTAGAGTGCCCTTCCAGAATCGCTTTGACCTCGCCGCCGGCAGCCGTTGTCGAGAAGATCGGCGAGCGGGCTTTCAGACCCGCGGTGAAGTAAAGCATGTCGGAGGCTGAGTTCCAGATGACGCCGCTGCACGAGTTCTCAAATGAGTCTGTCAGGATGCGAAACTCGCCGTTGACGCGGTCGTAGATAGCGATGCGGCGGTAGTCGGGGGTGAACTTTTCGCGGCTCATGCCGTAGGCGATGTACTTGCCATCGGGTGAATAGCTGGGGCCGCCGTCGGAGGCGGGATTATCGGTGATCTTGGTGACCTCGCCGCTCTCGATAGACAGCAGATAGAGATCGGAATTGCTGTCGAGGCCGGGATTGTTGGCGGAGTCAGCCGTAAAGCAGATCTCCGCACCGTCAGGGGAGACATCGTAATCGCCGGAACCGGCGCCGAGAACATCCAGGAACCATTCGGTTCCGGCAAACAGATCTTTGTGCTCCCCTGTTTCGGCATCAGCGACAAAGATGTGTGGCACACGTCCTTCGGTCAGCCAGTGATTCCAGTAGCGATAGAGCGGGGACTCGGTAACGTGTGCTTTTACCTTGCTTGCCTTCTCCTCTTCCAACCTCTGCTTATTGCACTCGTCATCCTCGCAGTCCTGCCAGACAATGGAGACGAAGTAGATCTTTTTCCCGTCGGCGCTCCATTTGTGCCCGCCTGCTCCTGTGGGGATGTCGGTCAGCTTCCATGCCTCGCCGCCGTCTACACGGATCAGGTAGATCTGCGAGGGGCCGTCGTCGCGGCCCGAGATGAAGGCGATCGTCTTGCCGTCGGGGCTCCAGGCAGGTGACGAATCGCTCGCAGGGTGGGCGGTGAGACGGCGCGTCTCGCCACCGTCGGTTGCGATGAGCCATATATCGCTGCTGCCCTCGTTTGTTTCCATGTCGTAGGTGTTGACGGTCACCGCCAGCCACTTCCCGTCGGGCGAGAGCACGGGCCCGCTCACACGTTTGACCTTCCAGAGATCTTCGACGGTGAATTGGCGCTTGTCCTGCGCCACCGTGATGGTAGCAAGCAGCAGAATAAGAATAATCGCGATAAGCTGTTTATTGCGCATCGTTTTTGTCCCCCCGGGATTTTCCCCTGTCGACGGGGCGGTACAATAGAAAGACACTGCTGGTCGCAAGGGAAATCAGATCAAGATTTAGCATTATAAACAACAGAGGCGGACATTATAGCCCGGCGGGGTGTGCCGTGCCACTGTCAATTCCGGTGGAAAAGGCTGATTTGGTTGAAGGCGGGGCTGTCGGATGGTATCGTCCTGGGCCGGAATAAAACAACCAATGGATGAAGATTTCAGAATGGACGAGAAGGCGACGGAAACTTTGGATATGAGGATTATCGACGATTTTCACGGCAAAGTATTGCCTGTGTTGAGATGTGTCGCTTGTGGGGAGGCGAGACCGGAGTTCCTTGAAGGCAGGGTAAATGAATCCTTCTCGGAAGGATTCTGGCACCATTCGCTGCGCTGCAAAGAGTGCGGCGCGATGTATCCGGTGACGAGGGATTACATACCGGTTGTCTGGTCGCCGGAGATGAAGAAGTATCTCGAAGGTGAAAGCGGAGAGGATTCACCTCTGACCGCCAACATGACCATCTACGATAAGTTCTCCTCTGAGTACAAGGAGACCATCAGGGTGGATCCGGAGATCCCACAGCGGCTTGGTCGAGCGGTAGAACGCATCGGCTCCCATGCCGGCCTGGATGTGAATTCCGGAGAAATCAGGCAGATCGACATCGGCTGCGGGCCGGGTCACACGCTCGAGGGACTCAAGGGATTCGGGATGCAGCAGTTCGGGCTCGACGTCTCGCTCAGCAACCTGAGGAACACGCGCCGCGATACTGGCGCGATGGTTGTCTGCGGGGATGCCGTGATGCTGCCTTTCGCAGACAAGAGCTTCCAGATAGTGACCTCTTCGGCTGTGCTGCACCACCTGCTCGACTGGCAGGCCGGCCTGCGCGAGTTCTGCCGCATCTGCGACAAGCAGGGCGGCGTGATCCTCGACTCCGAACCTTCGAAGGACAACCTCAACTGGGGGCTGCTAGCACGTTTTGTCTGGCGGTGCCGCCAACCGGTTTTCAAGGTGATGAGCCTGTTTTCGAAGAGCAAATTCGTTTTCCGTGACGACCGCGATTTCAACCGCAACCTCGTGGCGGAGATCCACAATTTGCCGGGGCGGGGATTCGGGCCCGAAGATATCGAGCAGATCTTCTCCGAGCAGGGATTTGCTGCGGAAATCATTCCTTCGCCTGATACTGAACTGAAGCCGAAGGGCAGGCCGAACTGGAAGCTCGCCGTGCTGCATCTGCTTAGCGGCCACAATCCCTGGCATCCCAAGTACGGCCAGTTTATGGCGATCGCAGTGCGGGCATGAGAAGGCGGCGTCACTGATCTGGTGTGCTTTCCACCGGGATTCAAAGACGGCAGAAAAGAAATTGACCAGTCTGCATTTAGCCGCCTCCGGGACTTAACGGCATTGCGCCGGTCAGCGCTTGGCACCGAAGTCAAAAAGGGAGGGCCCTAAAGCCCTCCCTGTAAACATGTCAACTGCCGGTGCGATTACTTCGGCCCAGGTCCGACGTACTTGTTGATCCAGTCCATGAATTCGCGGTACCAGAGCATCTTGTTGCCGATGCGCAGGATCCAATGGTTCTCGTCGGGGAAGTAAACAAGGCGGGCCGGTACCCCCTGGCGACGTAAGGCCGTGAAGAATTCCATGCTCTGGGTCACCGGCACGCGGTAATCGCGCTGACCGTGAATAATAAGCGTGGGTGTCTTGAAGTTGGCGGCATATTTATGCGGGCTCCACTTCTCATACAGCTCGGGGTTTTCCCAGAAGAGGCCGTTGAGTTCCCACTCGGGGAACCAGAGCTCTTCTGTGGAGCCGTACATCGACTCGAGGTCGTAGACGCCGGAGTGGCTCACCAGTGCCTTAAAGCGGTCGGTGTGGCCGCAGATCCAGTCGACCATGTAGCCGCCGTAGGAGCCGCCGCCGGCTGCCATGCGCTCCTCGTCGATGTAGCCCTTGCCGATCAGATAATCGGTGGCCTTCATGATGTCGATGAACGGGCTGCCGCCCCAGTTCTGCGTAACCGCGTCAGTAAAAGCCTGTCCGTAACCGGGGGTGGCGTGGAATGCCACTAGGGCGACCACATAGCCCTGGGCGGCGAAGAACGGGGAGTTCCAACCGAAGGTCCAGAGGTCGGCGTAGTCCTGCTGTGGTCCGCCGTGGATCACGTGTAGCAGCGGCCATTTTTTCGAAGGATCGAAGCCCGGCGGCTGAAGGATGAACAGGTGCACCTTGTCGCCGCGATCGCCCTCAAACCAATCTTCGACGACAGTTGCCATCTCGATTTGGTCGATTACCGGTTGCGTGAAGGTGGTCAGCCTGGCTTCGCCGCTACCGTCGGCGGAGACGCTGAAGATCTCGGTCGGATATTTGAGGCTGTTACGGGCGAAGACAAGCTTTCCGCCATCGGGGGTAATGTTGACGCCGTAAATGCGGCCGTCGCTGACGATCTTGGTAACTTCACCACCACCGACGGGGATCTTGAATATCGGATTACGGCCCTGATCAGGAGAGACGAAGTAGATCGCGCTGGAGTCGGGTGCCCAGAGGAACTCGCCGGCAGTGTGGTCGAAGTCGGCTGTGATGTTCGTGCGATCTCCGGTCTGGCGGTCGTAGAGGATGATATTGATCTGGTCGGCTTCGAAGCGCGGGCGCTTCATCGAGCCGTAAGCCAGATAGCGTCCGTCAGGTGAGTAAAGCGGATGGTTGTCCTGCCCCTCGAACTCAGCGGTGATGTTCATCGGCTCTCCGCCCTCGAAGGGAATCACGAAGATGTCGAGGTTGGTGTTCCAGGCCGGGTTCGCTGCCGTCTTGGCGGCGAAAGCGATCTCCTTGCCGTCGGGGGAGATGCTGTACTCCTCGCTGCCGCCGAAGGGGAAGGGCGGTGTGTCGTAGGCGAAGTCCTGCATCAGATCGCGGTGCCCGCCGGTTTCGACATCGACGGCGAAGAGGTGGCTCTTGGTGCCGTCGTCGCGCCAGGTGTCCCAGTGGCGATAGAGCAGGTCGTCCATGATGCGCGCGCTGCTCTTGGCGTTCTCACGCTCCTCGAGGAATTTGGCGGTCGCCTCGTCGCATTTTCCGGGCAGGATCATCGATGAGCAGATGATATACTTACCGTCAGGCGTCCATTTATGGTTGGAAGCGCCTGTCTTGATTTTGGATAGCTGCCGCGCTTCGCCGCCGCCGACATCGATAAGCCAGATTTGCGCCGAGCCGCCACGCCCTGAGATAAAAGCAATCGTTTTGCCATCGGGCGACCAGACGGGCGAGAAGTCGCCGCCGCTCGTGGTCAGCCGTCTTGGCTCTCCTCCCGCAGTCGGCATCAGGTAGATGTTGGTGGAGGTACTGGCCGCCTCCGGATCGACTTTGGTGACGGTGAAGGCAATCATCTTGCCGCATGGTGAAAGCGCGGGCGCCCCAAGTCGGTCGAAGGAGAACAGATCGTTGAGCGTCATCGGGTGTTTCTCTTCAGCCGCTAAGGCCGCCAGCGAACAAACCAGCAAGATTGTAAGAACCAGTGTCAATTTCTTTTGCATGATCTCCCTCCGGCTGAACCTAGCCTTTGAAAATAGAACAAAAAGGGCGGACGTGATGTCAGCCCCGGTTTAAATGCCTATTCGGTCGGGCCTGCGCCGATATAGCGCTTCAGCCAGCCATGGAACTGGTTGTACCAGAGTTCAACGTTCTGCGGCTTGACTACGAAATGCGTTTCGTCGGGGAAATAGATCAGCCGCGAAGGCACGCCCTGGCGCTGCAACGCTGTATAGAACTCGAAAGCTTGTGTCACCGGCACGCGGTAATCGTGCTGACCGTGAATCACGAGCACGGGAGTCTTGAACTTGCCGAGGTTGCCGGCGAAGCGATGCGGGCTCCACTTTTCATAATCCTCGCGATTCTCCCAGTACTGGCCGCCGTACTCCCACTCGGGGAACCACAACTCTTCAGTGGCCGACATCGACTCGAGGTTCCACACGCCCGCGTGAGAGATGATCGCCTTGAAGCGGTCGGTTTGGGTGGCGATCCAGTTGGCCATGTATCCGCCGTATGAGCCGCCTGCTGCTGCGATGCGGTCGGGATCGACATAGCCCAGCGAGACCATGTGATCGACGCCCTTCATGATGTCGATATAAGGGCTGCCGCCCCAATTGCGCGAGACCGCGTCCTTGAACTTCTGTCCGTAACCGCTGCTGCCGTGGAAGTTGACACTCGCCACCACATAACCGGGAGCAGCAAATAGTGCCGCGTTCCAACGATAGTGGAAGCTGTCGTTTACGGCGCCCTGAGGACCGCCATGGATCTGCATCAGAAGCGGCCATTTCTTCGCCGGATCGAAGCCGGGCGGCAGCATGATCAGGATGTGAACCTGATCGCCGCGATCGCCTTCTAACCAGGTCTCTTTCACCTCGCCCATATCGATAGTGTCGAGCAGCGGCTTGTTGAAGAAAGTGAGCTGCGTTTCTCCGGTGCCGTCGGCATTGGCCTTGAAGATCTCCACCGGGCTGGTGAGGCTTTGGCGCGCGAAGGCAAGCATCGTGCCGTCGCCCGATATGGTCAGGCTCCCATTGGAGTGACCCTCCAGAACCTTGCTGACGCCGCCCTCGACGGCAGCGTAAAAGACGGGTGTGCGCGCCTTCTCGTCCGCGGTGAAAAAGAGGCCCTTGCCGTCCGGAGCCCACACCCAACCTCCCGCGTCGTTGTCGAAATCAGCGGTCAGGTTTTTCCTCTCTCCGGTCTGCCGGTCATAGATGGTCAGCTCGACCTGGTCGGCTTCGAAGCGCGGGCGTTCCATGGCGCCGTAAGCGATGTAACGGCCGTCTGGCGAGTATGCCGGCGAGCTGTCCTGCCCTTTGTACTCGGAGGTAATGCACGTCGGCTCGCCGCCGGCAACCGGGATGGTGAATATATCGAGGTTGGTGTGCCACGCCGGATTGGGGGCGACTTTCGCCGTGAAGGCGATTTCCCGGCAGTCGGGAGAGAAGTCGTAGTCGCTCTCGCCGCCGAAGGGGAACGGGGGAACGTCGTAGTCGGCATCGCGCATCAGATCGCGGTGCGCGCCGGTAGCGACGTCGACAATCATCAGGTGGCTGCGGGTCTTGTCGTCCCTCCAGGTGTTCCAATGGCGGTATAGAAGGCTGTCGATGACCTTCGCCTGGACCTGACTTTTCTCACGCTCCTCCAGATAGCGGGCTGTGCCCTTGTCACATTTCCCGGGCAGAATTGTGGCGGTGCACGCGATCATCTTGCCGTCGGGCGACCACTTCGGGCCCGAAGCACCGGTCTTGATGTCGGTGAGCTGCCGCGCCTCGCCGCCGCCCATGCTGATCAGCCAGATTTGCGAGGTCCCGCTGCGGCTGGAAATAAAAGCGATCGTTTGGCCGTCGGGTGACCAAGCAGGTGACGAGTCCCTTGCCGGGTGCGTTGTGAGACGGTGAGGTTCCCCACCTGCCGTCGGCACAAGATAGATATCGCTCGAGCCACTATTCGACTCCTTATCGTAAGCCGTGACACTGAACGCGATCCATTTGCCGTCCGGCGACAACGCCGGCGACGACAGACGATTCATTTTCAAGTGGTCGTCGACTGTGTAGGGGTGCTTGTCGGCGGCGACCAGGATCGTTGCCGTTACTAATATCAAGATCAGAGCCGGGATTGCTCTTCGCATCGAAGACCTCCATTAAGAGCGGTTAGAAAATGCGGAATGGATATGTTATCCGCCTGCGCCGAGACTGGCAAGACGGATTAATTTAATCAATATCAGCTGTAATGGTGCCTGCTGGCATGACTACATAGTTGCGCAATGAGCTGAAAAGATTATATTAATTATTAAACTGTCTTTTTGAAAACCGTGCCGTCAACAAGCCTGAAGAAAGGGGGGACTATGCGAAACACTGTTTTCCTGCTGCTGGGTATGCTGCTGCTTATCACATCCTCAGCAGTGCAAGCCGAAGAGTCTACAGTACCGGAATTCAAATACAAAGCGCTGTGGAGTGGTATGTCGAGCTCTCCCACGGGCAGATTCGCAGGAATTGGAAAAGAACTGAAGGATATGGGAGTGGAAGTAACGCGAGTGAGTAATGCGGTAGTTCTGACTGAGGAATTGCTCAAGGATTACGATTTTTTGGTATTTGCCTGCAGGCAGGAGATTCTGTCGCTGGGTGAGCAGGATTTGATCGTTCGCTATGTCCAGAAAGGAGGCAGCCTGCTGGCTGTTTGCGGCCTCACCGGCGGACACCCGGAGGTAATTAATCCCGTGGTCAACAACTTCGGGATCATGGTGACGAGAACAAGAACCGGGTCGACGAAGATGACGTACTTTGCCCATCCTGCGACGACGAATCGCCGGCCGATCGAATCGTGCCTGCTGACTGATTCACTATTGATGACAGTGAGCAACGGCGCCGAAATAATCGGCGGCCGTGATTTTGCCGGAGCACCCGCTTCCATGGAATGCTACCTGGGACTCGGTGGCAAAACAGCCTGCGGTCGAGTGATCGTGACCTCAGATGATGGATTCTGGCAAACGTACGGGTGAGGGGGCGACTTCCTGTCCCGTGCGGACAATTGCGAACTGCTCATCAATTGTGTGGAATATCTTCTGGGTGCCACTGACCTGGGTATCAGCAAGGTCGTAGCGCGCCAAAGGATGACTACCGGAAAAACCTACAAGATCAAGGCGAGAGTTCAGAATCACGAATCTTGTTTCAGCAAGGAAGTTGAAGTGAGTTTCTACCTTAGCAGGAATAAGACGTTGAATAAAGATAAGGATCACATGTTTGGCACAAGCGTGGTTCCCGGCATCAAAGGTAGGGGATCGAAACTGATAATCTTGAAGGCCAAGATTCCCACCGGTTTTAAGACCGGTGTCCACTATGTGATAGCCGAGATCGGCGCCGGCGAATCCTTCATGGAAATCAATACGGAAAACAACAAGAGACTGAAGAGAGTGCTAGTGAAATAGAACAGGGAGAAGAAAGAACTCACGGCGCTGTGCCTTTTACGGACACAACGCCGTTTTATTCAGCTCTGGAATCGCTTCAGCTGCCTTCGGGCATGGTGAAGAGGGCGTCGTCGATATCCTCGTTGAAAACCAGTTCCTCGATCTCGATGATCATCTGCCCCTGAGGATTATTCTGTTCAATAGAGAAAGCAGCCAGAATTGGCCCCACTTTGCGGTAATCGGACATAACTGTCTTAGTCTCCATGCCCATTACCGTGGCCGTGGACATCCTCGGCAGGCCGGATGCGACATCGAAATACAGGTTTATCGGATAACCGTCCTTGAAGGTCAACTTCACGTTGTACAGCTCTTCGCCGTCGATGTTCTCCTTGCCGATGAACTCCACCGTGATGCCCTTGGCCTTGTAGTCGATATAAGGCCCGTCAAAATCAGCCTGGCGCAGCATCATCGCACCCTGCTCGCCGGGGATTTCCTGAGCGGCGCCGCCCATTATCATCCATGCGACGCTGCCGTCGGTCGCCTGGACCATTTCCATCCCCTGCATCTCCATCTCCATCCGCATCTTGTTGGGGCGCTTCTGGTAGCTGACCATGGGAATCTCCATACCCATCGCTACCATGGTGATTTTACCCGTCATCTTCATGGTGCTGATCGCCTTGAGCGCATCCTTGCCGCCGAGCGCCTGGACAGCCTTGTTGATGACGTCGTCCGCCGTCTGCGCCGACACCATCGGAACGGCCAGGGCGAGGACCAGGACAACCGTGAATACAGTCCTGAATTTCATAGCATTCCTCCGCTTTGTTATCGGGATATGAGTGGGTATATTGTATACATCTTTACCAATTAAAGAAACGAAAACTATCGGGAAAAGTTGCATGGTTCCCGTTAGATGCCGGGTAGTCAGACGGCAGCCGTGCAAGAGGCGGTGAGCAGCAGCGTCTCGAAGAACCACCCTGATTCGCTCGTCAGAAAGGAATCCTCTTAATCCTGTTTCTGCGTGCGCGGGGGGCGTTTCCTGAAAAAGGTTCTCTGCACCCGGCCTTCGCTCTCCGCCTCGATCTCCTCGATCACGTTCTCCGCTTCCGCCAGCATTTTCAGGTGGGCTTCCAGGTAGCTGATACCCTGGGAGACGACGACGCCCATCCAGTCGGCCGACGGCGTCTCGTCCATCTGTTCCGGAGTCTCGTTTATCACGGTTATTTCGGTTCTGGCCGACGGCTTGAGCGGTGCGGAACTGCGGCGTTCCGAGTAGATCATCGTGCGGCCGTGCAGCTCATAGTTGATGACGTGCGGTTGCCAGCGGCCGGCCCAACGCCAGTATCGCTGGTAGATCCGCTCGTTGAGCTTCGCCATCTCCGGATCGGCCGTCATTCCCTCGTCGATGTACTTCAGCACGCTGCGCCCGGCGCGGCGGTGGTCGGGATGACGCGGGTCGTCGAGGTGTGTGACGTAGACGAACCAACCGCGCGGGATCCAGTAATCGCGGAACTGATAGGGGCTGTAGCCGGCGAACTGTTGCACCCATTCGTGAGTCGGGTAACCGTGGCAGTTGAGGAAAACATCGGGCAGCCAGCGGTCCCAGAGAGCGGGGCGGACGAGCGCCTCGGTCAGCAGCGTGTCAGGCTTGTCGTGTTGGGTGCCCAGCTCGACACCGAGAGCCGTGTAGCGCGCAGCGTGATTCATGTGATTCGGATTGATCTCGTTGAGCTTTTCGACAAGCGCGGCGCCATCGGGATTTTCCACGGGGTGCAGGATGATGTTCAACCGTTTACGGTATTCGGCGTAACTCTCATCGGTAGCCAGCAGTTCGGCGAGACGGAGGATGTGGCTGGTTGCGCTGACCTCGTTGGCATGCTGGCGGCCGACAATCAGGATAGTCGGCTTGGCGGTGATCATTTTCGCCCGGGAGACATGAGTCGACTCTGTCGGCGACAGCAGCTCGATGGAGTAGACCGGGCGTTGCTGGTAGCTGGTGCCGCTCTGGTAGGCATTGATGCCGGGGTAGGTGCCGAGGCTGAGAGCGATTTCGGCCGCATCGTCGGGGCTGAGAATCTTGTGCATCGGGACCAGTTGTCCGCTTTGCGCGGGCTTCGGCCGGGCGGCCTCGGCTGATTTTTCTTTGCCCCGGCTTACCATTACCAGCGAGCTGTGAGCCTCGCCCGATCTCAGCTCGAAGCGAACCTGCTCTAGTGTGGGGTGATCGAAAAGATATTGCGCGGCTACTGGATCGCTGCCTTCCTCGATCGCACTCAGGCCGTCAGCCAGGAGACCGATGTCCTCGGGTTTGGGCAGGGAGGCTCTGATGATCAGGGCCTCGAGACCGGATTGGCCGGTTATGAGGCCGCCGACTTTTACATCCTTGGGCTCGATCTTGGGGATCTCGACAGATTTTTTCTCGTCCCGGCCTTGGGTATCAGTCCAGGTAAGCGTGATCTCATTCTTCTTGGCGTGGTTGCCAAGGAAGGTGAACTTAGCCTTGGGAGCGCTGCCAGCCGCGGCCGGATGAATGAGAGGAATTACAGATCCCGGAGCGCCGGTGCGAGTTGTGTAACGAGCGTCATCGGGCAGCTTTTCCTTGCCGCGGGGGATCATGCCGTTGAAGAAGTCGAGTGTGTTGAAATAGATATCCTCGTGCAGCGACTCGATACTGGAGACCAATTCCTCATCGATACCCAGGCGCTCGTCCGGCTCGCTGAGCCAGGCCTCGACCTGCAGCGTGTGGAAGAACGGCTGCTTGTCGAGTGTCGGCTTTTTGCCGGTTTCGTTCATCACGTGGTCGTAGGCTTTCTTGAGGATCTCCTTTTGATAGTGATCCCAAAGCATCTCCGGGTCTGTCGCGATGCGCTCATCGACCAGCGTCTGGTCGTTGACAATCGCCCTGATCCATCCCGTCTGCGCAACCACTGTCGCCCAGTCGGGGAATTGCTCGAGGTAGGGGCGGCTTGTTGTAGCCGGGCTGAAATTCTCTGTGAGAATCCGGTTGCCGTCGGAATCGAGGGCGACCAGCGAGTAGGTTTCGCCCAGGTCTTCATCAATCTCGAATTCGATGGACTCCAGGCCGATTCCCAGCTCCTTCGCGATAATTTCGTCGATCGGATACAGTTCCGAAAGCCAGCGGGTACGCTCGGGGTAGAATTTGTAGATTTGATTGAAATCGGGCTCGTCGGGATGGAACTTGATTAACAATGAAGCGACCGCTTGACCGCGCAAACGCGGAATCACGCTGTCGCGCAGCCAGTAGAAACCCTGCTTGTAGGCGCAGAACGTCCTGACCCGGAGGTTTTCTTCGCTGACACCCTTCTGTTCGAGTTGCTTCTCCACCCAGGTGCGCAATTCGGTGAGCACTTCCCTCGGTTCGCTCAGCCTGATGTCGAGGTCGACATGGCTGCCGGGCCCGACATTCGGCAGGATTTTTTCCCCGAACAGCGATTTGAAGCGGTCCACCTCGTACTCAAACTGCTTCTCCTCCTCAAGCACTGTTTTGGGATCGCGGCGGCCGTTGATGGCAACCTTTACTTTCACGCTGGGCAGGTTTTCTCCGAGCCACTGCTCCATGGTCTTTTCATAACCTTTCAAAGCCCGATCGATCACGATCTCCGCAGAGAGTTTGCTGATGCTACGCCGCTTCAGCTCGGGCAACTCGGCAGCGACGGCTCCTGCGGCGGCCAGGAGCCTGCCGGCGGCGTTTTTCTGGCCGAGCAGTAGTTCCGATCGCTTTCTGATATCGATCAATGACATATCGCTCGGCTCGTGATCGGCGATGCCGGGGTGCTTCTCGGCGAGGTAGCTCAGCGCAGAAGCGAGGCCGGCGCGATCGCCGAGAACGACTATGGCGTTGCTTTTGTTGAAGGCTTGCGGGACAACGCAGATGTATCCCTGGCCGGGCTCGAGCGCGGGCGGGTGCAGCTTGCCCTGCTTAATCAAATGGTCGGTGCCGATTCCCTCGCCGATGAGAACGGGCTGCTTGATCTCTACTAGTTGGTCCACACGAGGGTTTACCGCTGCCAGGGGGATTGACATGCCGGCGCATTCGAGGCTGAGGCGGGCGGCGAATTCACCCACATCAGCGATCCCGGCGTTCGGACCTAAAGCGATAACGGTCTCGATTCCGTCGGGAATTCGGTCCTTCATCCCGTCCGCGTACAAGCCTTGAAGTGAAAACAGATTCGACAGATCGATGTCTTCGCCCTTGATTTCCTTCGGCCCACGGGAAGCCGCGGGATCGGGACGGCGTCGCAGCATGCGGGCCGGGTGGCTGAACCGCGGGATGGAGATCCTGCGTACGGAATCGCCGCCGTGTAATTCGACAAGGACCTCCCTAATCCCGGGATAGTTGAGTAATTCGACACGCTTGCCGCGCATGTGGTCGCTCAGCAGAGCTTCAATGACTTCGCTGGCCCTCTCGGCCAGTGCAGGCGATTCCAGCTCGATCCGCAAGACCGCGGCTTTTATCTCTCCGCGTTCGAAAAGCATGTTGTCGAGCGAGCGGCGCTTTTCCTCGCTGGCGACATCCGGATCCTTGTCACTTTCCGGCTGGATTTCATAAAGCAGGCATGTCAGGCGCGCTGAAGCATCGGCAATGCCGCCCTCGATCAATAACTTGACTGCGTCTTCCTCGAGTTGGTCAAGCCGGGTCGAGGTCTGTTGCCCCCAGATCTCCCAGGCGTTGGGCCAGCGGGCTGCGAATTGCGCGGTTGCCTCATGCAGGCCGGGGCCGTCGCCGCCCACAACCGCGTAAGCTAGTCCCTCTTTGCCGATAGCGATAACCGCACCCGTGCCGGGCTTGATTTGTTTGACGATCGAATCGGCGCAGGACCCGATGTCGGATTCGAGCTCGGAGAGCAGGCCGAGTCTGATAACGATTTCCCTATCGACTTCCGGTAGCAGGGATTCGTTTATTACGACCGGAAAAGACAGTGCTGTAGTCTGGTAACCGAGCCGCGCAGCCAGCTCGGCGGCTGCTGCGGCGTGATAGGGGGATGGATCGTCGGGAATGACGATCACAGCGTTCAAGGCATCGGCCAGACCGTCTCCGTTGGTGTCTTTAACTGCATGATCCAGAGAAAATACTCTGACGAGACTGGGACGTTTGGGATTCTCCTCGAGTGCTGCGTATGCAGTTATCGGATATATGCTGAACAGGACCAATACCGCGACAGCAACGCAAGATTGCTTCATCATCCCCCTCCTCCTGGCCGGGACTACCGATCTCCGTCCGCCCGCGCGGATGTTTACCGCAGAGGCAAGATCAGTCAGGCGGCGGAGAGGGCTTAGGTTCGATTCTAAGGTCGCTGATGAAAAAGCCGGCTTTGTCGCTAAACGTGCCGATTTCCAGAGTCTGCCTGCCGGGGCCGAATTTCTCAACGATCGGTTTGCCGATAGATAAGTCTATCAGAGCAATGTGATTCCATGAAGGGTGATTACGCAGATCCGCTTCCAGCCCCAGGCGGTTCATTTGTTTGAAAGCACCATGGGTCAGCTTTCGGCCGGCAAGGAAGCGGGAAACCAGAAGCATGTAACCCCTGCGCCTTGCAGTCGTTCTGAGGAATCGATTGAGCTTCTTGCTCTCATCCATAGACCAGGACGTGTTGAAATTGCGGTGCTCGGCAAATACGGGTTTCGAGGCATCAAGGAAATAGACGTTATAGCCTTTTTCTCTCGGCATCATCAATCCGTTGATGCCGACGATGCAATGGTTCGGATTTCGGCCGCCGGTCTCGACTTTCAGATGGAATGGCAGAACGTGGTCGTTGAACTTCGTCGCTTGGCGGGGCAAGTAACCATAAGAAAACCGCAAGATGGTTGTGACATCGGCAGATGTAAATGCATTGATGTTTGCATTGAAATTTCTTTTCCGGGGGCTGATTCCCCAGGATTCGGCTTGCCTCCCGTTCACTTCGAGTCGAATAAATTGTTCGGCTCTTGAAGATTTTGTCGCCTTCGCACTGAAATTGATCGATTTCACACCCGGGGGGTAATGTATCTCGGTGCTGTTAGCAGAGATGGACGAGAAGGAGCCGGAGATGCCCTCAGGATTATGAGCCAAGCGCTTTGCCAGAGTCCGCTGTCCGATTTCTTCGATCACAATGTCCGGAAGGGTACTTTCGATGATCAAAGGATCCGGGACATCGTGCCAAACGAAGAGGCAACGGCTGAAGGAGTAGGGCAGGAAATCGCGAAGTTTGTCGCCCGATGAATCGTGAAAGAAGACCGCCGCCGGTAAGTTGCTGTTGTCATTTGCTTTCGAGTAAAGCGTGTTGGGAACCCTGATCCAGTCGAGTGAGCTTTCGATCAGAGTTTGTTGGGATTGTTTCCTGCTCAGGGTATAGACGGTGTGCTCCATATCTACTAAAGCCATCATGGTGGCAAGGTTGCCGTTGACGCTGGTTCGCTTCTCGATTTGGTATTGGTCTTCTGATTCGACACTGACGGCGGAATACCACTGGGATAGCTTTTTATGGGTTTCACGAACGGCAATGAAAGCCCCGTACTGGTTCCAGTGGGTGTCGGTTTTGTAATAAACAAGGCGGTGTTTCTTCCCTTCAAGCAGCGGCTTTTTTAGATTGATGAAATCGATCTCGGAGTTCTCCCGGAGGTAATCCGTTATTTGATCCAGCTGGGATGATTCGCTGACCCTGTTGATATTGCCGGGTATGTTCTCCGGGTAGATTTCCCATTTGGTAGGAGAGATGATAAGCAAATACCTGCAGCCGAAGGCGGCAAGCCAGCGACGGCGCTCCTCGAGGTTGTCTCGCATTTCGGCCAGCTGCTCTTCGCTGAGACGGACGAGACCGCGGTAGTCATCGATATTATTTTCGTCGGCGTAATACAGCCATCCGTTCTCACCTACCAGAACCTTACCCGCCACCACAACTCCGGGGATCGCGCTTCTGAGCTTGTTCAACGACCGCACAAGAACCCGGCGCATGCCGAAATTGTCGTTCAAGAAGGATTCGAATTTCGGGGGGAAATCTGCCATTGCCTTCAAGTCGGTCGGGAGAGCCGGTAACGGCGCCAGATCTCGCTTCTCCTCCAGCGGTACTCCTTCCGAAAAACCGAAAAATGAAGCGGCCATAGGCAACCAGATGGCGGCGAGAAAAGAGAGACTGAGCGCGGTGTTATAAATTTTCTTGATCTTCATTGAGCGCCCTGTTTTCATCGCTTCAGAACCTGAAATAGATAAACGGTTCGTAAGTTCCGGCTGCCAGCCACATGGCTGAGAAAACCAGCAGGAAAATCATGATGATGTAATCAGCCAGGCTATAGACGGCGCGGGCAGCGAACGCCGTTCGAGTCCGCATTCTCTCAAGATACTCAGTGATAACCTTATTGGCCGCCGGAACCAGCGGGGTTGAGAAGAGAATCCCGACGAGAAGCAACGCAGCGATTTCCGGATTAAGAAACACACCGATGTGATAGAGGGAGGGATTTCCGGAAGAAAAGCCTACCATTGCGGAAAGGAAGGCCGCGGCCTGCTCGAACGATTCGGAACGGAAAAGCACTTTCAGGAACAACGTAAAAAGTAGGAAGTAGGCATGGCTCAACGGGGCCCAGGTTCTTTCGAGGATTTTCCCGAAGCCAAGCCTCTCGGAAAACATCAGGACACCGTGGCCCAGACCCCAGATCACGAATGTCCAGCTCGCCCCGTGCCACAGCCCGCAGAGGAAAAAGATGACGAAGAGATTGAGATAGGTTCGGGGCAGGGACGCGCGGCTGCCGCCGAGGGGAAAATAAAGATAGTCGCGAAACCAGGTGGCCAGCGTGATATGCCAGCGTGTCCAGTACTCGCGGAACGATCTCGATATGTAAGGATAGTTGAAATTCTCGGGAAGGCGGAAGCCGAACATCCGGCCCAGCCCGATGGCCATGTCGGAGTATCCGGAGAAATCGAAATAGATCTGCAGTGTGAAGCTAACGGCGCCCAGCCATGCAGCCGCGGGAGTGAGCCCGACGGATGGGATGGCGAATATCCGGTCAGCGACGGCGGCGACGTTATTGGCGATGATTACCTTTTTGGCCGATCCGATGACGAAGCGCCTGACACCATAAGCGAGATCTTCGAAATTGATATGGCGTTCCACAAGCTGGGCCGCAATCTCCTTGTAGCGGACGATCGGGCCTGCGATCAGTTGGGGGAACATTGTCACGAAGCAGGCGAAGTCCACGAAACTGCGCGTGGCTGCAGTTTTGCCCCGGTAGACGTCGATGGTGTAGCTCATCGATTGGAAGGTATAGAAACTGATTCCGAAGGGAAGAATCACTCTGAAGAGCGATGCTGGCACCGGCAGGCCGAGCGCAGCAGCTGCGGAGATGAAATTGTCGGCGAAAAAGTTGAAGTATTTGAAAAATCCAAGCAGGGCCAGATTGGTGATAATCGAAAAAATGAGCGCCGCTCTTTGGCGTGGTAAGCGCTGCTCGTCTTCGAGCAAGGGCTCGATTGGCCCTCCGCGCGGTGCTCCCGAAATGATTAACCCACAGAAGTAATCCACTGCTGTAGAGAACAGCATCACCAGGACGATGAGCCTCTCACCCCAGGCATAGAACAGCAGGCTGGCAATCAGCAGCAGGAGGTTTGCGGACAGGCGGGGAATGCGCTTCGATTTCAGAATGCTCGGGAACGACAATATGTAGTACAAACCGCTGACTACCGGCAAAAACAGGAAAAGGAAGATGACCGAGCTGAAGACCAAAGGTGCCCAACCTGATTTAGCGACGGTGGTTGTCTATGACAGTTTATATGTAACGACGGGGATATTCTAGCTGTTAATCCGTGATATGTCATCAATTTCCCGGGGAATCCGGCGTTAGATCCATGGATCGGGAGGACATCCCAATACAGTTCCTCAGGCACCGGACCCGAGGTCCTGCCAATTAAAAAAATCTGGAGATCATTGTCAACAGCAAGCGAGTCACGCTCTTTATGGACCAATCCTCTATTACCAGCATATATCATGGATGTAAGATGGTACCCGCGGCAGGACTCGAACCTGCGGCCTAGGGATTAGGAATCCCTCGCTCTATCCACCTGAGCTACGCGGGCTCCGGCTTTGAAAAGAATCGCAGCTATGATAAGTTGTGAGCAGCACCTCTAAGCGTGCAATTCGAGTGGGATTCTAACATGGCAAGGAGTGGGTTTCACCCAGAATATCAGTGACCGGTGGGGGTGTTTCCAGCGCTCCCGCAAAGTGGTCTGGCGTAGAATATCAGATTTGGGTGGGTGCCAATGGAGGAGTCCATTCCTGGAAATTACTTCAACCATACAATAAACAAGGCCTGCAATGCATACCATAGGTATAACATCAATCGGGAGCGGTGTCGCCCAGGCGGTGCTCGATTCGCTCAAGAATAGCGGCAAGCGGTATCAATTTATCGGCTTTGAAGCCAGTCCCTGGGCAAAAGGGGCATACGAGTGCGAGGCGGTTCATCTGGTGCCTTTTGCGGATTGCCCGGATTACAAAGAATCTGTTGTTCTGCGTTCGGGAGTTTGTCGGTCGGCTGAGAATCGAGAGCGATGAGTCAGGTCGTATTAAGTAAATGGCGAGCTAACCTGTTATTCGGATTCTATGCCGTTGCAGGTCTGGTCGGTCTTGTGCTCAACGTCGTGTTTAACTGCGATTTAATCCAAGGGGCGTTGATCGCAGCATTCGCAGCGATAATCATATTCGCCTTCTTGTCTTCAAGTCGTGCCGGGCTTCTCAGCACGTTTCTATCCCTCACCACGTTCTCCTGGATTTCTGTCGATGCTGCGGGCTCCTGGAATTACGCGGCGACCTGCTTCATTGCAGCAGCGCTCGTCGGGACCGCACTAAGTTACTTCTTTAGTAGGACGGCTGCTGTTATAGCCCCTATAAACTGTTGGATGTTGATTATTGGACTCATCGCGATAATTACCGGGGTATTTGCGTTTTGGAGATATGCCACATTCGAAATCCTTCCTGGTGTGCGCTATATCAATCAATCGGTAAGCGTATTGGGTATCAGCTCTGACCAGGTAATAGCCAACATCCTGCAGATGACGATCATCTACGTCTCATGGGGAGGTATTCTTCTGGCGGCTCAGCAAGTCCGAAGGCAAAGACTTTTCT